>ENA-ORXT01000584-ORXT01000584.1-marine-metagenome-genome-assembly--contig:-NODE-584-length-56622-cov-55.033584_pt1 | contig 56622 bp, 47 predicted proteins | sample MGYA00237868_ERZ511482 | MGnify/ENA metagenome assembly ERZ511482 | reverse complement strand
GCCTAGGGCGGGCCAAGTCGGGTCGACCCTTGATTCAGGCTTCGTGCAGGTGCAGTATCACTGCTGACTCGGGGTTCAGGATGGGCATCTGTAGGCCGGCGGCGAGCTGGCTGCCCGTGAGCTGCAAGGGTGAGCCGATCCACTCGGGTTGCCGAAAGGCCTTGCCCCACACTGGGTCCGGTTCGATGTCGAGAAATTCCACGTTGTACACCCGGTCGGCGTCGAGCCCGGTCACTCGAAGTGCGCCTGTCGCAAACGTGTCCGACGTGGCGGTCTGGGCAAACGAAACAAGCGCTTCGCTCTGGTCGTGAGCAATCACCGCGTGTGTGATGACCGCAGGATCTGCATGGTCGTACCTGACGACTCGGCCGGAGTGCAGCAGATCGCGGTGCTGCTTGTGCAGCTCGATGATGTGCGCCAGCCGCTTCCTATCGTCGAGCGACGCCGCCAGCACGTTCCACTCGATGCCCAGTTGCCCAAAGAACGCAGTGGCAGCGCGAAATCCGAGCGTGTGCGTGCGCCCGGTCGTGTGTGCCGTGGGCGGGCCGATATGGGCCCCCATGAGCTCAGGTGGCACCAGGTACGAGAAGCCTCGTTGAATTCGCTGGCGGTCGAGTGCGTCGTTGCAGTCCGAGGTCCACACCCGAGTTGTGCGTTCGAGAATGGCCAGATCGGCACGACCTCCGCCCGAGGCGCACGACTCGATCTCGACGTCGGGATTGGCTGCACCCACGGCATCGATCAGTCGGTAGACGGCCTGCGTCTGATGGTGCACAGATGCTCGGCCCTGATGGGTTGCCGCCACCAGGTTGCGGTTCATATCCCACTTGACGTAACCAATATCGTGGGCGCCCAGAATCGAGTTGATGCGCTCGAGCAGATAGTCGAACACCTGGGGATTGCTCAGGTTGAGCACCAGTTGGTTGCGAGCTTGGATCGGTACCTGATTGATCGGCACCAGCGCCCAATCGGGGTGAGCCCGATAGAGATCGGAGTCGGGGTTGACCATCTCGGGCTCGAACCACAAACCGAAGTCCATGCCCAGCAACCGCACATGATCGATGATGGGATCCAACCCATCGGGCCAGACCGTCTCATCGAAGTACCAGTCACCGAGACCAGCGGTGTCGCCGCGACGATGGCGGAACCAGCCGTCGTCGAGCACGAAGCGTTCTGCACCGACCTCGGCGGCACCATCGGCCAGTGCCTTGAGCCGATCCAGATCGTGGTCGAAGTACACCGCTTCCCAAGTGTTCAACAACACCGGTCGATCGGCGGTCGGGTGATTGTCGCGATTACGGACATAGGGATGGAAGCAATCGCTGATGCCATTCAGTCCGCTGGCAGACCACGCCAGATACAGGGTGGGTGACGTGTACGTCTCCCCCGAAGCCAACAGGATCTCGCCTGGCAACAGGGCATCGCCAGCCTGCAATACGCGGCGCCCATCGCTGAACGTCTCGACCCGTAGACGAGAGTTGCCGCTCCACGCCAGATGAGCAGCAAGCACTTCGCCCGCCTCCTCGGAGAAGCCTGGCTCACCCACAAATAGTGCCGGATAGCGATCGTGCGATGTACGCCCGGCTCTGTTCTCGACCTCGAGCGCACCGGAGGCGACCGAGCGTCGTTCCGGGCGGAACTCGCTGCTCCATCGGCCACCCAGCTGCATGGCTTCGCGCCCCGAGGTGGGCACCGGGACGCAGAGTGTCAGCCCAGCCAGCTGGTAGTCGGTGGCGCCAGTGTTGGTCACCGACGCAAAGACCTTGATCACACCTGCTGGATCGAGTTCGACGTTCACTTGTTGTGACAAGCCAGCATCGGCGTCGGACGAACGCATGGTCACCAACGTGCCGTTTACGACGACATCGTCGGCGGTCATGCGTGGAGCCCAACCGCTCCCGTCGACGCGGCTACCTTCGATACCGGGGCGACCGGGGAAACCCAACGAGGCTTCGGGCAGCAGGCTGGCCGACGCAAGCGCATTGGGTCCGCCCTCGGGCACCGCCGGGCCGAGCGCACGCATCATGGAAACGAGATCACCCGTGACCGGTGGCCCGATACGTGTGAGTTCAGGGGCACCGTGACGCAGGTCGATGGTCACCGACACGCGGTCGTTTTCAAGGGTGACGAAGGGGTCAGTCATCGCTCTCTGCGTCATCGATGTTTGGCAGCGGGGCACACGGCTGCACGACACAACCGTGCGACATAACCGTGCGCAGATCCAACGTCAAGTCCATCACGCTGAACTGGGCGAGGTGTTGCGCATCAGATGACATTTTCTGGTCGTCGGCAGAGGAAATACTGGGGAATCGGTTCACGGAACCAAGAGCCTAGAACTCCAACTTGACAATGGCACGCGACTCGGTGCACAGATTTGGTGTACCGCCGTGTGGCCCACGCACGTGGCGAATCTTCACCGCTGCGGCCGAGGCCGGCACGCCCTGCTGAGCCGTATCCACTCGGGCTGCCGTGCACTGGCTGACGCCAGATAATGAGGTGCCTGCGTCCGGACTCAAGACCCACTGGACGCAATAGACTTTGCGGCAAGAGGAGCGACCGCTCACTCGGACCGGAGCCAATTTTGGTTGCCTTGACCCTTCGCGATGCCAGCAAGCACAGCCGATTCCTTGGGCTGGCCTGGGACCAACCGCTCGAGTCGTGGCCTGACCAGGATTTCGTCCGGTTGCCGGCCGGAACCCACCGCCACGTGGTTCGGTTTCTCCGCCATGACGATGAGTACTACGCCCTGAAAGAGCTTCCGACTCGGCTCGCCAAGCGCGAGTACGTAAACCTCGACCGGCTTCGCAGCCTCGGCCTGCCTGCCGTGACGCTCGTCGGCATCGCCACCGACCGCCACACCACGAGCGGCGACCCGCTAGGAGCGGTGCTCATCACGCGCCACCTCCAATACTCTCTCGCATACCGCACGGTCTTCACCGACCTCAGCAACGCCAACCAGCGCTCTCAAATGATCGACGCCTTGGCCGTTCTCCTCGTGCGACTACACATCGGCGGATTCTTCTGGGGCGACTGTTCATTGAACAACGTGTTGTTCCGCCGCGATGCGGGGGCGGTGCGAGCCTACGTCGTCGACACCGAAACCTCGGAGTTCCACGATGAGCTGAGCGAGGGCCAGCGGCTGCACGACTTGGACATCGGCGTCGAGAACATATTGGGCGGACTGTACGATCTCCAAGCGGCCGGGCGCCTTTCACCTGACCACGATCCGCTCGACATCGTCGAGGATCTCGAGCGTCGCTACCAAGCGCTCTATGACGATCTGACCGGAGCCGAAGAGCTACCGGTCAGTGAGCTTGGCCGCATTCAAGAGCGCCTCGAGAGACTCAACCAACTCGGCTTCGACACCGAGGAGTACGAGCTTCGCGAGAAGAGCGGCATCGTCCGATTCCGTCCGACCGTCGTCGAGGACGGACATCACAAGCGATCGCTTCAGCGTCTGACCGGAATCACCGCGCATGAGAATCAGGCTCGCCGTCTGCTCAATGCCATCCGCAGCTATGGGGCATGGCTGGCGCAGACCGAAGGCCACAAACTGGCCGAGGCCGTCATGGCATACCGATGGCTCACCGAACGCTGGCACCCGACATTCGCCAAAATCCCCGCACAGCTACGCGGCAAGATCGAAGACGCCGAGGTCTACCACGAGATCCTCGAGCACAACTGGTTCCTGTCAGAACAGCAGGGGGCAGAAGTGCCGCTACACATCGCGACACAGAGCTACATCGACCTCGTTCTCGATCGAAAGGACGATGAACGACACGTGCTACCCGACGAGAGTGAAGACGACACCCCGAAGGGTGATTGAGCGGGTCGGCACCAGTACGTCAACCAGGGTCGGTTCGAATTTGAGTGGCGTTCATCTGCACGCGGTTAGCCGCCAACACTATTTCCCGTTTCCGGATCGAAGAAGTGCATCGCCGTCACGTCGATCGCAGCCTCGACGGTTTCGCCGACCTTCACCTCGGATCGGGGATTGAAGCGACCAAGAAATCCGGTGCTGAGGTCGTCGTCGTCCTCGGTCAGACCCTCGAGATCGGGGTCACCGGACTCGACTCGGGCGACGCCGATGTCCATGTGCACCACCACTTCGGAGCCGAGCGCTTCGAGAAGCACGATCTCGCCGCGAAGGCGTCCGCCGTGCTCAGGATGAAATGCAGGGTCGTAGACGTCATCGGGACGAATCCCGCACACCAGGCGCTGGCCATCGAACTTTCGCAGCGAGGGGCGATCGTCGAGGTAGGACAGGGAGATATCGAGCGTCTGATCGCCGACCACCAGCTGAAGCACGTCGTCGCCGACATGGAGCGAGGCCTCGAACAGGTTCATGGCCGGGGATCCAATGAAGCCGGCGACGAACAGGTTGGCGGGATTGTTGTAAAGAACCGATGGCTTATCGGCCTGCTGCAGAATGCCGTCCTTCAGCACGACGACACGATCGCCCATGGTCATTGCCTCAACCTGATCGTGAGTGACGTAGATCGTGGTAGCGCCGATTTCCTGTTGGATCCTGGCGATCTCGGATCGCATGTAGACCCGCAGCTTGGCATCGAGGTTCGACAGCGGCTCATCCATGAGAAAGACGGCTGGTTCGCGCACGATGGCACGACCCATCGCCACCCGCTGTCGCTGGCCACCTGACAGTGCTCCCGGCTTGCGGTCGAGGTATTCGCCCAACTGCAGCACCTCGGCGACCCGCTCAACCCGACGTTCGGCCTCGGCTTTGTCGACCTTGGCGATCTTGAGCGGGTACGCAATGTTCTTGCGCACCGTCATGTGGGGGTAGAGCGCGTAGTTTTGAAACACCATCGCTATGTCGCGTTCACGCGGATGCACATCGGTCATATTGCGGTCACCGATCATCAGCGTTCCCCCCGAGATGTCCTCGAGCCCAGCTACCATTCGCAAGGCGGTCGACTTGCCACAGCCCGATGGCCCCACGAAAACGATGAACTCGCCGTCTTCGATCTCAAGGCTCATTGCATCAACTGCCTTGACCCCGCCTGGATAGATTTTCGTTAGTTTGTCCAAAGTGACCGTTGCCATGGTTCTTCTTTCCCTTTATTTGTTCGTTCTGGTGGATAGTGCTCGGAATCATTGGGTGACTTCTTGGGGGACACCACGCAACCACGGTGGCAGTGGGAGCACCCATGGTGCGTCGAACAACTCGCCGTACCGCGCCCGGTTGGCGGCGATCGCAGTGAAGATGAGCCAGTTGAGTATGAGAAGCAGTAATCCGATCGCTCCCACCGGGAGGAGAATGCTGAGCGAGCTGTATCGGGCTCCCACACTGAGAAGTAGATACACCACCACCGCGGCCACGCCGACGGTGAAGGTGAAGTCGATCGCGTTGGCCCGGTGCTGGCGGCCCGCGTACCGTGATCCGGCAAGCGCTTTGCCCAGCACGAACGGGCCGAACAGCAGAAATGGGCCGATCAGCAAGTGGGGTCGGCCGACGACGGGAATCGCAATCAGCAGTGGCATGATCGAGGCAAGGTGGATCGCGGCATCGAACGATCGCTCGGTCGCCGTGCCCGGAAGCACCCGGTTGTCGCCAGCGCGTCGGGCGCTCATGGTGCGAGAGTGCCGGAGTCGCGACGCAGTTCGACCGCCGAGCCAGGCTCGACGTGAGCAGCTCGCGAGACCCAGCCGTCGGGCCAGCGAACCTCGACCTGGAACGGTCCAGGTGCATGTCCCACACCAAAGAAGGCAGTGGGCGGGCCGCCCGAGAGATACCCGCGGCTGACGTCGATCGATCGACTGAGGCGCGTACCGTCGGCCGTGATCAGGGTGACCTTGGACCCAATGGCGTCGATGTTGGCGGTGGCGGTCCACTCCAGCGAGACTTCGACCGCGTCGCCGACGTCGCAGAGCTGGTTTTCGTGTATTCGGGCCGGGTCGTTCACGTTGTTCACCACGATGTCGAGGTCGCCGTCGCGGTCGAAGTCGGCCATGGCCATGCCCCGACCGCCCGCGGTGTCCGCCAGTCCCCATTCCGGTGCCGGGACCATCTGTGAACCTTCGATGTTGCGGAACGCTTGGTTCGGTTCCACCAGCGTGTTGTTGGGGAGGTGGGAGAACAAGACGTCGGCAACCATGCCGTTGGCAACGTAGATGTCCTGCCAGCCGTCGTTGTCCAGATCGCCGAACAGGCCGCTCCAACTCCAACCCGTGGCGTGGACACCCAGCTCGGTGGCCGTTTCGATGTAACCGTCGCCGCCGGCGACCTGGAGCACATTCTGTGGTTGTTGGACATCGTCGACCCGGGGCGCCGCCGCCATGTCGCGCTCCACCTCGATGTAGGAGTCGCGGGTGGCGGCGTCGTTACTCATTGGATGCATGTCGGTTGCGAATACATCCATGTCGCCGTCGTTGTCGACGTCGCCCACATCGACACTCATCGTCGAGAAAGTCGTCGTGGAGAAGGGTGCGACCTCGGTCCATCCGGCATCGAGGCCGTGCCAGATGCGGTCGGGTGTGGCCAAATCGTTGCCAACGTAAATGTCGGCCCTGCCGTCGTCGTTGAGATCGGTGAGCAACACCACCAACGATTGGCCGTCTTCGGCGAGACGTTCGATCTGATAACCGTCCTCAGTGTTCTCGAAAACGATTGTTCCATCCTTGTCGCCAAGGTTCAGGCGACGCAACGAGGTCAGCTCGGCGTTGTAGGAAGCGCCCACAGCATCGATGTCACCGTCGCCGCCAATATCGCCCCATGCCAAGGAGTACGCGAGCATGTCAAAGCCTGCCAGCTCGATTCGGTCGAAGCCGTCGACGGTAGACAAGCCGTCCCCGATGAATACGACGGGGCGACCAACGCCGGTTGTGAGCACGATATCGCGGTGGGTATCGCCGTCGATATCGACGATAGAGACCTGGCGGAAGCGACCTTTGATCAGGGCTTCGCGCCGAAATACTAGATCTCCTTCGTTCCACAGCACCGACGTCTCGCCAAGCAGGCTGGGCAGCACGATGTCATCGAGCCCGTCTCGGTCAAGGTCAGCCACCGCAACGCCGCTACCGGTCCCGTCGAACATGGTCTGGCCGGCGCCGGGCCCCCGGGTTTCATGCTCCAAATCGTGCGGCACGAAGTTGCCGCTGCACCCGAGTGCCGCGACGAGCTGTTCCGTTTTGGCCGACACCGTGCCAACGTATGCGCTTTCGCTGCCACACGCAGCGCACAATACGGCTAGCAGAACAAACACCGACAGTGAACGATGAGGGACCGAACGGCGCGAGGTCACCCGTTGTAGGGGACAACGCTGGTTACCTGACGCGGTTCGAGTCCATCTCATCGTTCACTCTTCGGATTCGGAATCAGCTTCCGAGTAGTGCGTCGACCTCTTGGTCGATCTGTGCGAGCCGCTCGGCCGCAGTGGCCTGGCCCCGCAGAATCTCTTGCATTGCCGGGCCGACGATGGCTTCGATCTGGCCAGCGCTATCGGTGATAGCGAACAGGAAGGTCGTGCCATCCTCAACGTGGGTCGTGAACGCACTCACGTCGACCCCTGCAGCTTCGCGTGCAGCAATGGCAGCATCTGCGGCAGATGGGATTGCGGGGAACACGACTGCGGCTGCACCCATGACATCCTGGCAGTCCGAAGATCCAAGGTACTTGACCCATTGCCAGGCTTCTTCTTGGTGCTCGCTTGCCGCGTTGATTGAATCAGCGAGACCGTTGAACATCGACGCCCGCTGGCCACTGGGGCCAACTGGCACCGGTGCGAATTCTACGGGGAATGGATTTTCCGGTCCGATGTAGGTTCCGATCTTCCACGAGCCGTCCATCATCATCGCAGCAGAGCCGTTCTGGAAGATGGTCGTGCCGCCGAGGGACTCAACGTCTTCGATGGCGACGATATAGCCAGCGTCTATCCAGTCGGCGTACCACTGGATCGTGGCGGCCAGGTTCGGGTCGTCATAGTTGGCCGAGTCGCCGAAAGGGTTGACGTCGAGCATCTCGAAACCGGTTGACGCGGCGAGCGATGAGAAGGTCGTTTGGCCGAACGCACCAAAGGCACCTTCGAGGCCCAGTCCGTGCACTGCGACGTTCTCGGGATCGAATCCGTCTTCGTTGCCGCGCACGCCATTCTCGTCGATCGTTAGCTGGATGATCATCTCACCGAAGCTCCCGCCGTCGGTCGGGTTCCATTCGAGGTTGCTCAGATCGTCGACCGACATACCTGCTTCGGTCAACATGTCGGAGTTGGTGACCAATGCAATGGTGTCGAAGTCCTTGGGCAGTCCGTATCGGTTGCCTTCGGCGTCGACCCAGAGCTCAGCGAGGCCGGGGAAGTACTGTGTCGTGTCGACATTATCTCGCTCTACCAGGTCGTTGAGCGGGGTGAGGACGCCCGACGCAACGAACTCGGGGTATCGGGCCAGGTGGTCAGTGAACACGTCTGGGCCCGAGCCAGATGCGAAACCTGTCGTGACACCGTCCCAGTAATCGGCCCAGCCGAACTGAGTGATATTGATGTCGATGTTCGGATTGGCGGCCGTGAAGTCGTCAGCGCACTCTTGGTACACCGGTTGTTGGTTCCCGTCCCACAGCCAGTACTCGATGGTTACGGCGTCGGCCGATGCTTCGGACCCTGCGTCGTCGCCGCTGTCATCGGCGGGTTCTGACGATTCGGATCCTGTCTCGGCCGCGGTGGAGCTGCTCTCGTCGCTGTCGCTGCCACAGGCTGCTGCGAGCAGCACCAACGCAAGCAACAGCGTTAACGCTTTCATGGTTTGGTGTTTCATTGTTCCCCTCCATAGAGAATTTCTTATTGTTGTTGTCATTGGCATCACTTGATGCCGGAAAAACCGATCGAGTCGACCACCTTGCGGCCGAACAAGAAGAAGATGAGCAGAATGGGAAGTGCTGCCAGCAGGGTCGCCGACATGAGCCCGGACCAGTCCGGCGAGGTACCCGGTTGTTGGGCGGTGAAGTTACCGAGCGCAACGGTCAGGGGTTGGCGATCAGGATCGCGGCCGACCGTGAGCGGCCACAAGTACTCGTTCCATGCAGTCACGAAGGTGAGAATGCTGATCGTGGCGATCGGTGCCGCACTCATCGGCACGATAATGCCGAAGAAGGTCCGGAAGTTGCCAGCCCCGTCGAGAAGCGCAGCTTCTTCGACCTCCTTGCTTATGCCGAGGAAGAACTGGCGCAGGAAAAAGACTGCGAACGGCGTCATGAAGAAGAATGGAGCGATCAGACCTTGGTAACTATTGAACCAGTCGAGCTCTCTCATGAGGATGAGATTCGGAATGAGAATGAAGATCGGTGGGATCATGAGCCCGCTCAGGAACAGGAAGAACAGCTTGTCTCGTCCCTTGAATGTGAGTCGAGCGAACGCGTAGGCCGCCATGGCGCTGAACAGGACCTGACCAGCGGTGATGACCGTTGCGACGATGAGGCTGACCTTGAGCGACTGCAAAAAGTCGAAGGATCCCGAGTTCGGCCGCCCGGTCGCTTCGAAGATCTCGGCCTCGGTGGCCTGGCCGAGTACGCGTTCGAAGTTGAGGGTGGTGAATTCTGCAGGACCCAGGCTTTGGTCGCCGGCGAACAACGCGCCGTTGTTGGACAATCCGGTTCGCAGTGCCCACCACAGCGGGAACAGCGTGATGATCAACATGATGGCCAGCACGATCCACGCCATTGCGCGCCCGACGGACAGTTTGCGGTTCTTCTCAAGACGCCCGGAGACTTCGGAGAATGACTCGGCTTCGATCTGATCGGCAGTGGTAACAGTCATGCGAGATCGCTCTCTCCTGCACGTAGAAGTCGTAGCTGTAGGAATGTGACAAGAAGCAAAATAGCGACCAGCAGTATAGAGATCGCTGCGGCGTAGCCAAGATCATTGAACAAGATCGCGTTCTCATAGATATAGAGGTAGATCACCCGGCTGGCGTTGACCGGACCGCCAGGTCGGTTTCCGAAGCCGCCGGTGGCCACCTGGACCGTGTCGAAGACCTGCAGCGAACCAACGACCGTGATCACCAGCACCAATGCAAGGATCGGTCGCAGCAGCGGCAAGGTGATGTTGCGAAACATCTGTCCCTCGGTGGCGCCATCTAGCGCACCCGCCTCGTACAGGCCCTTGGGGATGGTCTGCAAACCAGCGAAGATCAGTAACGCGGTGTAGCCCATGTGACGCCACGTGTTGATCCCGGCGATTGTGGGGATGACCTTGCCGGTGTCGGTGAAGAATCGAACTGGCTCGATTCCGAACCAACCAATGAACTCGTTGACCACCCCGAGGTTTGCATCCAGCATCCAGACCCACAGCAGCGCCACGATCACGTTGGGGATGAGCCAAGGCACGAGGAGGACACCGCGCACGAACACCGACTTGGTCAGCCGATCCATCATCACCGCCAACATGATGGCGAAGAAGGTCTGGCTGACGATGTTGATCATGGTGTATTTGAAGGTGACCCACAACGAGTGCTTGACGTTGTTCCAATCGCTGCCGAACAATCTCTCGTAGTTGTCGGTGCCGACCCACTCACCTTCGTTCGCTATGAGATTCCAGTCGGTGAAACTCAGATAGACACCCCGCAAAGCCGGGTAGAGGATGAACAGCCCGAACCCGAGCATCGCTGGCAGCAAAAACCAGATCGCGGCCGACCAGCCACCGCGAAGCTCTTTCTTGCGCCTGACAGGGACGTCGGGCGCCCTGGCCTCAGGTATCTCCAAAATTGCATTGGTCATTCGAATGTCCCCCTATGAACCGTCGACTATGCGACTGGATCCCGCAGTGATTCTGGAACCATGTCGCCATGGGCGTCAAGTAAGTCGTCAACCAGGCTGTGAATTTGCTCAAGATCGAGCTCAGCAGCAGTGTGCGGATCGAGCATTGCTGCGTGATAGACGTGTGAGCGGTTGCCGGTTCTGAGTGCCTCGACCGTGAGGCGCTGCGGGCCGAGATTGGTCTGGATTAGCGCTGCGAGCTGGGGCGGTAGCGCGCCGACGGACTGTGGTGTCAATCCTGAGCCATCAACGAGCGTCGGCACCTCGACAATGCAGTCCGGAGGGAGATTGTCGATGAGGCCGGCATTTGGCACGTTGGTGTACACCGTGCGTGGGGTATCGGTTTCGATGCTGTGGATGATCTGTGGTGCGAACTCGTCACTTGGGGCCATGGCGAGATCTTCGTTGGGATCCTCGAGTCGCTCACGCAGTTCATCCCACTCGGCGTTCTGGAACTCGCATCGTCGGATGTACTCGCGAAGTGGAATTTGGAATTTGTCGATCAAGTCGGGTCGATCGCGTTTGATGAACCAAGAGACGTATTCGGCGAAATGTTCGCTCGACTCTGCAACGAAGAAGCCGAGGCGGCGCATGACTTCGTAGCGGACTGCGTCGGGAAGCTCCCACTCGCCTCTACGGGGCGCCTCGCCAGGATCGCGGTGAAGCGACTTCAGCTGGGGGTACTGATCGACGCCGGCGTGTTCGAGCTTGAGGTAGAACGCCATGTGATTGATGCCGGCCGCGACATAGTCGAGTTCTTCGTAGGGCAGGTCGAGATCGTGTGCGAGGTCCCTGGCGGTGAGTGGCACGCTGTGGCAGAGTCCGTAGCCGGGGTGCGCCCCGATCGCGGAGAGCCCCCACATGTTGATGGCCATTGGGTTGGCGTAATTCAGCAACACTGCGTCGGGTGCAACCTCGGCGATGACTGCTGCGACGTCGACAAGGACCGGAACGGTGCGCAGCCCTCGCATGATGCCCCCAATGCCCAGGGTGTCGGCAATGGTCTGCTGCAGTCCATATTTCTCGGGAATCTCGAAGTCGAGCACGGTCGAGGGTTTGTAGCCTCCGACCTGGAACATCGTCACGACATAGTCGGCACCTTCTAGTGCTTGGCGCAGGTCAACTGTCGCGTCGACGGTCATCGAAAGGTTCTGGCTCTCGGCAATGCGATTGGCCACGATCTCAGAGGTCCGCAACCGTCGCTCGTCGATGTCATGCAGTGAGAAACTCAAATTGTTGCGCAGGTCTGGATATGCGGTGAGATCACCGATGAGGTTGCGAGCAAAAACAGTGCTTCCAGCGCCCACGAATGCGATTCTCGTCACGATCTTGGCCCCCCTTCGATGCGAATTCGCAAATTGTTAGCGCTAACATTTGACGCTGGGAATTAACATAGAAGCAACGCGTCGGCGTTGTCAACCCGATGAAAAGGTATTCGCTTTGGAAAACCTGGGCAAAAGCCGATCACACCGGGGGGAAAGCCGGGTGACACTGGATCATGTCGCAGCCAGGGTCGGCGTGTCGCGCCAAACAGTCTCGCGAGTGGTCAACGGCAAGGCTGAGGTCAAAGAAGCCACCCGCATCGACATCATGCAAGCTATCGACGAGCTCGGTTACCGACCGAACTACTTCGCACGCGGCCTGGTCACCCAACGCAGCCACGCAATCGGGCTCGTCGTTGGCGATATCACCAACCCCTACTTCCCCGATGTCGCAAGAGGCGTGCAGGACGTGGCCGAAGAGAACGGCTACAGCGTATTCATCTGCAACTTCGGCGGCCCCGACGACGACGAACTCTCGGCCTTACACGCGCTCGCGAGCCAAGGCGCCGACGGTTGCATCTTCTTCAGCGCAGGCACTCGCCCCGATGAGGTGCGAGCGTTCGCCGAGACCTACGCTCCGCTCGTCGCCATCAATACCGACCTCGACTATCCCAGCATCAGCGCGGTCCGCTCCGATCTCCATATGGGCGCTGAGCAGGTAGCCGAACACCTCATCTCGATCGGGCGTCACAAGCTGGCATTGATCGGCGCCGACCACGATCCGAGCCGGCAGCTGAGGATCGCTGGGTTCAAAGATCGTGCCGCGGCACTCGGTCACGCATTGAGCGACGCGGCACAGGTTTACACGGCGCCGACCGAAGAGGGTGGCGCGGCTGCGATCGGTGTCCTGGTCGAGCGGGGCATCGATTTCGACGGTCTGTTCACCTTCAACGACATCGTTGCGGTCGGTTCGCTCCGAGCCCTGAAAGCACATGGCATCAGCGTGCCCCGAGCCTGCGCGGTGGTTGGATGCGATGACCTCAGCCTCACAACTGCCACGTCGCCCACCCTCAGCAGCATCCACGTGGACCGCTATTCGATCGGAAGCACCGCAATGCAGGTGTTGCTCGACCAGATGCAGAACCCAGCCGCACCGAAGTCTTCGATCGTCCTACCCGCGACACTGGCAATTCGTGAGTCGAGCCAGTGGGGCAATCAGAAAGATGCACCGAGCGCGCCATAGGTGTGACGAACACGCTCGGAGCGTCATCGAGGGTTCCACGCCGCGAACCAGACGGTAGGCATGTCGATAGAAGCGATCTCGGAAACGTCGCCGGTCAGGACGTCTCGTTGAATGATGTCCCATCGGCCGACCGTTTCAGATGGCGCCATCGCCAACAACGTCTGTTCGTCGGACCAGTCGAAATGGGAGTCGACAACAGGATCGAGAACATCGAGCAGTGCTCCGGTCCTGGTGTCATAGATCTCAATCGCGCTGTAGCTGACGATGTCGGGTCGTTGAGAGAGAGCCACAAAGGAGCCGTCGGGAGACACCGATGACCTCTCGATGGTGCGCCCTTGCCCAAGCTGCGCAACGGTCACCGTCGAACTCGCAATGTCGTACGTCGCGAGCGATTCGCCATCGCTGAATATTGCTCTTTCGTCTCCAAGCCCGAGAAGTTCGAGGTCTTGGTCGATTGGAATAGGTTCGAGTGCCATGCCGGGCCGCCACAGAGCCAGGCCATCGATGTTGGCTTCCACTGCTGGCCGAACGATCAGACCCTCACTGAAGGCCACGAGCGGGAATCCAAGTTGGTCAGCGGCATAGGAGTCACCAACGTTGCCGGTGCCGATGTCGACCTGGGTTATGGACCGACCGCCGGCTCCAACAACCCACACGCTCTCTCTATCTGCGGCCTCGAACAGCGCCACACCTTGCGTGATCGCCGCAGCCGCGGTGGTGAACCGCAGGTCCTGCACCCAGATGGCGCTGTCACTCAGATAGAGCAGATGATCCGCCGCTTGAAGGAATGGACCCGGAGAGTCACCAGGCCATTCGTACATTGGCTCTGCCGCGTACACCTCACCGCTCAACCGCAACAGCTGATACCCCTCGTCGCCAACAACATGTACGACGGGTTGACCCGGCCCGAAGCCGGTTCTGAGAGTCACGACAACGAGATCCGTGCTGGTCTCCAATGAGCCGGGCAATGGCTCCAGCGTGACGGAGAGCTGCCGAGATTGCGGAGTCGGCGGCACAGCTGTGGCCACCGTTGGCACCGGACTCTCGAGTGGGGCTGGCCTCGCGATGGCGCGCTCGGGCGTTCGCTCTTCGGCAAACAGCAGCCACCCGACGATGCTCAATAAAAGAAACAGGCCGGTGAGGGCCAATTGCGGCCAACCGTGTGGCGGTTTCGTTGTCGATGGCTGACGCGGTACGGAGAGATCGCCGTCGATGCGTTGGATCTCCGAGTCGCTCATTGGTGAAGCCTTCGCCAGATACCAAGAGCCCGGTAGGCCCTGCTCTTCGCTGGGATCGCTCACTTTATCGCGGGAGCTTCGACCGAGCCGATGGTGGCGGTCCGACGACACTGTCCAAGGTGCGGACGGTTGTCACTCAGGCAGATACTCGAGCATCTTTGCCCAAGCTTGCCCGCCCACTGCTGCACCCATGATCCGCCCGGCTACGTCGTCGGCTTCTACATGAATGCCGCCGTAGATGCGCGATAGACCGGCTTCGTCAGCGGCATCGAAGTACGTGGCCCACTGCAATTGGATTGTTTGGGCTGGCCCTTCATCGAAGTCCAGGCTGTTGATCTCGCTGGTATAGGTCCCGAGCCCATCGGGGAAATACTCGCCTCCGGTCATGGCGGTAAGCACTTCGGCCGCGGCGCGACTGAAGGTGCTGTGTCCAGATACGTATCCGGGGAACGCTGGCGTGACAAAGGTAGCCCGCTGATACGGCAGCCAATCGACAGCTCTCACCCATCGCACCGTGTCGTATTGGTCAGCAAACCAAATCGGCTTGCGGGCCCAAGACCTGATGGCCGTTTCCCCAACGAAGTCTGCAAGCTCTTCGTGGCGTTCGCCAAGGGCGGCCGATTCGGCAGTGATTATCTCTATGAGCCCGGCTTCGAGCGGCAACTGATTGAGTTGACCCAGGTAGCGGATCATTGAGATGGGACGCGAGTAGTCATACTTGGCCTTGGCTCCCCAGGCCGCAATGGCCGCATCGTGGAGGGCCCCATTGAGCCCGAGGTAGAGCGACACATCCCACCTGAGCCGATCGACTTCGGGACCGTTGCCGCCAATACGTAGTGCGGGAAGTTGATCACTCACTTCGTTGGCGATCGCGTTCCAGTGACCGGGTGGAGTTTCTGAATCTGGGCCGTCGGCCCAGTGCTCGGCGATGACTCGGTAATAGTCGGCGGCAAGCACGACGTTGGGCTCGTATGGTTCCCCGGTTACCGGGTTTGTTTGATGGCCTTGGCCGTCGTTGGTGCCGAGCGGGTTGTTGCCTCGCTCGGCGGGCCCGATGTCGATGATTGCTCCATCGGTGGGGTCGAGTTGGCTGCTGGCCCGGATCACCGACGTTGCCGCGGCCACAAACGCCTCTTCTGACGGTGTTCCAAACATGGGCGGCGGGCCGGGGTCGAGTGTTGTCAAAGCCCCGTTGGGGGTGATGGCAAACGGCGTGACCGCACCCCAGTGGGGCCCGACATAGTCCTGCAGGTTGCTCTCGAGCAGCTGGCCGTTTTGAGTTTGGGCGACAACGAACTCGAGTGGTTGCCATCTGTTGGGGTCAGCCATCTCGGTACCCGGTTCGCTCAGGACCAACGGCGGGTTCGATGGCTCGTAGGGAGCGACATAGCGGGCAGCTTCGAGAGAACCATCATCGCGAGATAGGTCAAGTGTTGCCTGCCCAATGGTTGCCCCGAATGGATCCGGCTCGTCGAGAGCGAGGCAAAGCGATGCAGCGAGGGCTTCGAATTGTGCCATCGAGGCTTGAGCGCCGATTGCGTCTTGGTACCGGTCGCTGAGCACTGTGTATGCGGCGACGGCGATGGCTTCGTCGCGGTCTGTGCCTGGTGGAGGGGCAATATTTGACATGTGCCCGACAGCATCGTCATCGAACGCTGCCCAGGTATCCCACATCGCTACCGACAGATGGAACAGGTTTCTTGCATGCACGGTAGGAGCCGGGAAGTCTCGCCGGACGGCGTCGAGCGCCGCTTCGTTCCACAATCGAGCAATCGACTGGCTCCCCGAATTACACAATCGCTCACCCGGCGCACATGCAACCAGGCCAGAGATCAGGAGCACGATAACCAGTGCCGAATGGGTGAACGGGGTAGTCATGACGCTCTTGTTTCTACCGTATCCGAGCGCCGACCGACATTAGATCTGAAGGTTTATTCGCGTCAGCGCTCGGGTTGACCCTGGTCGGGGTTCACTGTGGTCGGGGTTCGATGGCTACGGTCGTGGTCCCGGCTGTTCACCTGAACCGGCCTTGCCTCAAGGGGAGGCTCACATACATGACTTACAACGGAGGACGAGCATGAAGGCTCGCAAGCAGTTCGCCAGTTGGCGGATCCTGGTAACGGTACTCACGGCGTTGAGCCTGTTCGCTGCCGCGTGTGGCAGCGACTCGGCCACGTCGGCCAACGGCGCCGGCGACAGCGACGGCGAGAGTGCTGCAGTATTACGCATCGGGGCGATTCCCGACCAGGAGCCCGAACGGCTCCAACGCACGTATGGCCTGCTGGCCGACTACCTGGGCCAGGAGCTCGACGTAGACGTCGAGTACGTGCCCGTCACCGAATACCAAGGTGCTGTCACCGCATTCGAGATCGGTGACCTCGACGCCGTCTGGTTCGGCGGTCTCACCGGCGTGCAGGCCCGGCTCGAAGTCGACGGATCGAGCGCCATTGTGCAGCGCGACATCGACGAACAGTTCACGTCGGTCTTCATCGCCAACCCCGACTCCGGCATCGCTCCCATCGACTCTGTCGACGGCCTGGCCGAACTTGCCGGCCACTCGTTCACCTTCGGCTCCGAATCGTCGACCTCGGGTCGGCTCATGCCGCAGTCGTTCCTGGAGTCCGCCGGAATCGACATCGAATCGGACTTCACCGGAGCCCCCGGATTCAGCGGCTCACACGACGCCACCATCGAGGTCGTCGCCGCCGGATCATTCGAGACGGGCGCGTTGAACTCACAGGTCTGGGACGCCCGCGTGGCCGAAGGCACCGTCGACCAGAGCCAGGTCATCGAGATCTTCCGCACCCCTACGTACTACGACTATCACTGGGTGGCCCAACCCTCGCTCGATGATCGCTTCGGCGATGGCTTCGGCGACGAACTCGTTGCCGCATTGACCTCACTCGATGCCACCGACGAAGATCAGCAGGCAATCCTGGAGCTGTTCGGTGCGGGTTCCTTTATCGTGACCTCGAACGAGAACTACGACGCCATCGAAGCAGTTGCACGAGATGTCGGGCTGATCCGAGAGTGACGTGAGCAACGCATCGGCACCCGCCGATGCTGCCCACGGATCCTCGCCGCCTGCAGCGTCGCTGGCTTCAGCCACGCTTCGGTACGAAACGATCACGGCACTAGACGAGATCTCTCTGACCATTGCTACCGGTGAAAAGGTCGCGCTCGTCGGGCCCAGCGGCGCAGGGAAGTCGTCACTTCTCCACGTGCTGGGCGGCCGAACGCAGCTGACCCAGGGTCGAGCAACGATCTTGGGTCACGAACTCGATGCGTTGAACGGTCGCTCCCTGCGCAACGTGCGCCGGCGCATCGCCATGATCGCCCAAGGTCTCGATCTGGCGCCGACGCTGCGCGTCGTTCACAATGTGAACGCAGCCCGGCTCGGGCAGTGGGGCACGCTGGGATCGATCGCCTCGCTGATCCGCCCACGTGACGCGGATCGGGTCAGCGATGTGCTGCGCCTAGTCGGTCTCGAGGACCGGCTACTGGCCCGCACCGACGAACTCTCCGGAGGCGAAAGGCAGCGCATCGCCATCGCCCGAGTGTTGCTACAAGATGCCGACATCGTGTTGGCCGACGAACCCACTGCGTCGGTAGACCCCAAACTGGCTGACGAGATGATGGCACTGCTGTGCGCGGGAGATCACACGCTGATCGTGTCGGCGCACGACCCACAACTCGCACGGCGTCATGTCGACCGCATGATCGGTATGCGTAACGCCCAGGTGATCTTCGACCAACACGCTCACGACATTGCCGACCACGAGCTCGTGGACTTCTACGACCGATGACCACGGCCGTCCAGGTGCCGCGTCTGGGGTGGACCCCCCGCCGTCGAGTTGCAGCCGGGGGTGCCATCGCCGTGGTGTGGGCGGCGCTGCGGGCGGGCCTACATCGCGACATCGTCAACGGCGGCGGCTGGTCGAGCTTGGCGCGCTTCTGGACTGCGGTCACCTCGCCCGAAGTCGGCGGTGAGTTCCTGCGTCTCACCTGGGATGCCGCCACCATCACCCTGTCCTACGCCGTGCTGGGTTCGCTGCTGTCATTTCTGCTGGGTGGAATCGCTGCACTGGCCCTGTCCGAGCTGATCGTGAGCCGCGGGACACGGTGGCGGCTCATGCGGGCGACGCTCATCGTCCCTCGCGCAGTCCACGAAGTCCTGTGGGCGCTGCTACTCGTGCAGGTGTTCGGCTTTGGTCCCCTGTCGGCGGTACTCGCCATCGCCATTCCCTTCGCCGCAGTGTCGGCCAAGGTATTTGCCGAAACCTTCGACGTGGCCGACCGCCAGCCCTTCGACCTGCTGCGAGCCACCGGAGCCACCCGACTACAAGCGCTGATCTACGGCGTGCTTCCTACCGTGCGTGGCGAGTTGGTGTCCTATGGCTTCTACCGCTTCGAGTGCGCCATCCGAACGGCTGCAGTGTTGGGTGTGATCGGCGTCGGGGGTCTGGGGTTTCAGCTCGACCTCAGCTTCGAGACGCTGCGCTATCACGAGATCTGGACGTTGATCGTGGCCCTCATGCTCCTGAGCGGCGGAGCCGAAGCGTTGTCGACCGCGGTGCGACGCGCTCGAAAGCCCGCCATCCCCCGCGTGGCGGTTGCGCTCATCGTTGTGCTGGTTCCCCTGTCGATCCGCTGGACCGGGCTGGATGTGTCTCGGTTGTGGTCCGCACGCACGGCAGAACTGACGACGAAGCTGATCGACCGACTGTTCCCGTCGCGCCTCGGCCCCGGAGGCTGGAGCGAACTCGTGGCGGCATCGGTCGACACCATCGCTATGTCACTGCTTGCAATCGCCCTGTCTGCTGGCGCCGGCCTGATCCTGGCCGCGATACTGCAGACGTCGCCGCGTCGTCCGCTCCACGGGCTGGCCCGCATGACGATCCGGACCCTTCTGCTCTTGGGACGCGCCGTACCCTCGCCCATCTGGGCCTTCCTGTTCTTGCTCGTGCTGTTCCCCGGCATGTGGCCCGGCGCCGTAGGACTGGCCGCGTACAACACAGGTGTTCTCGGCCGCCTGTTCGCCGAAGCACTCGAAGAAGCCGACCCGGCTCCCGCTGCAGCCTTGGCGGCGCTGGGGGCCTCGGCGACCTCATGCTTCTTCTACGGTCTGCTCCCGACCTCTGCCCCGAGACTCATGGCGCTGACGATGTACCGCTGGGAAGTCATCACCCGGGAAACCATCGTGGTGGGCGTGGTTGGTGCCGGAGGCCTCGGCCGGCTCATCACCGAGCATCTCGCCGCCCGAGACTTCGCCGCCGTGACCGGCGCACTCGGCGCCATGATCGTGATCGCCGTGATCATCGACAGTGTCAGCGCAGCCACGCGCCGAGCGTTGGGATAGAACCGGCGGACTCTCGCCCGACCAGGACGATCTACTAACGTTGGCCACGCCGTCGCCGCGCGCTGGGAGGTGCCTCCCCGCCCCGAGCAGTCTGCGCAACCTCGAGGCCCTAATCCGACAGCGCACCATCAACGTGCTCGACAGCTTGCCCGAGGGCGACACGTTCGACTGGGTCGACACCGTGTCCATCGAGCTCACCACGCTGTTGCTGGCCACCCTGTTCGACTTTCCGTTACAAGACCGGCACAAATTGACCCGTTGGTCCGACGTGGCAACGTCGATCACCACATTGCCGGTCAGGGTCACCCGCAAGCGTTGAGTTCGACCCCGATGGTGGGAGCTACGTCGGGAGATGGGATACTCGACCATGGCAGAAGCTGAAAGCGGCTCGATGAACGCCGTGGTCGGGCTGCTACGAGATGCCTTCGCCGCGCCGTCAAATGCCGTCGTCGTCGTGGAGAACTCGGCCAGGATCACCTTTGCGTCCGCCGCGGCTGCGGTACTGCTCGGCTCTTCCGAGTCATCCTTGATCGGGCGGAACTTGCGCGGTTTCCTGCACGAAAGCCATGCCCAGCTGCTGGACCGACTGCCATTGACACGAGCCACCTATGAAGATATTCAGATAGTCGACGACTCGGGCGTGCTTGTCACGGCCGACATCACCGTGGTCGCCATTTCGGATCTCGGGGTCGATGCACACGTTCTGACCATCCAGGCGAGCGGTGCCGAAGACGAGCAGCAGTTACGCGACGAACTCGTCGTCGAGCAATATTGCCACAGCCTCAATCTCGACCTGATCACGAGCACGAGCAGCGAACAGCTGACGACGCGGGTGGCGCGAGCCTGCAAAGAAGTCGGCGAGCTTACGAACTCCCATACGGTCACTCTGACGCTGGATTGGCGTGAGCGCGAGGAGATGGAGGCCATTGGGCGTTGGGTTCACCCCGACTGTAGCGACACCGCAATTCTTCCCCCGCTGCGGCGCAGTGCGTGGCCCAGATGGCGAGAAGCCGTGCTTTCACGATCCTTTGTCGTGGACGACATCCATCAACCGCCCTTTGACCAGAGAACAGCGCTTCACTTGGTCCCGGCCCTCGGTGCTTTCATCACCGTGCCACTCAAGGTCGGCGAAATCCGTGGAGTGTTCATATTGACGCGCCGGAGCGGACCGCACCGTTGGCGGAGTTTCGACAGGCGTTTGGCGCAAGCCACCAGCACCATCCTGGGTGCAGCACTGCGTCGCTCACACATCGAGCAGCTCTGGAAGATGGCCTGTGAGCTGGGTCCGATCGGGTTGTCGGTCCGCACCACCGCCGGGCAGCTCGTCGAGTGCAACCCGCAGTATCTCGCGCTCTACGGCCTCTCACCCGATGAGTTGGCAGCCGCTGACCTGTTGGATCGAATTCACCCAGATGACCGCGACGGAGTGAGCGTTGCGCTGGAGGTGGCCCAGGGTGACGAGCCGGTCCCCATGACCTACCACCTTCGAGCATTGCAACCCGACGGCGAGTTCAGATACCTGCAGACCACCACCATTGTCGTCCCGGTGGCGGGCCGGGTCGAGCCGCTGAGACTGACCGCCACCCACGAGATCCCAACACCTGCGCCCCCCTCCTAGTCCTTGGCGTCGGCGACAGCAACGATGAACGTGTCCACTCGATCGCCGCCCGAATCACTGGAGAAAGCTACGAACTGCCCCGATGGGCTCACCGACAAGAATGGCCGAGACCAATAGCCATGCATGTCTGCGCTGTTGTGGGGGATCGAGAGGTCGACCGGCGACACCAGGGTGCTGTTCACATCTACCACCGTGATACGCCCTTCGAGTTCGCCGTCGTCGGCGCCGGGAATCGACACCGCCACCACTCCGCCTCCAGCCGACATCGCCGTTCCCCCGGGCGGATAGGGATCGCCCCGGTCCGGACCGATGATCACGACAGGATCGCCTACTCCATCGAGCGGTAACAACACGACGGTGCCAACAGCGGGCCCACTGAACTGTGTTGTCGCCGCCCACTCGCGTCCCTCGCCGTCGGCTATCAACACGAACAGGTTGTCGTCCAGGTCGAGCGTCACCCCGGTTTCGGTCAGAGATGCGTCGAGGACCGATGCCGACCCATCGTTGTTCCAACGCACGAGACTCTGTCCCGACGGGCTCGCAATGGCAGCGGTGTCGCCGGTCGTCGGCGCACTCAGCGATCGACCCGAGTCGAGGTCGTGGACCAGCAGGGTCGTCTCATCCCCGGCATGGCAGAGCAAGCTGAATGTGCCGCCGCTCGTCGGAGCAACCGGCCGCGCGCCTGAGTCGACACGGTCGCACGGGTCGAACGAGACCACGACTTGCGACTGCTCGGTCGCAATGTCATAGGCCATGATGTCGGCCCCGCTCGTATAGAGCAGCACATGGTCATCGAGTGGGTGCCAATACACCTGCTCGATGTCGGCGGGTGTGAACGGCAGCGGCATGACGCCAATGGTCTGACCCGTGCTGCTGTCGGCCACGAAGTGACCCGAACCAGCGCTGCCGGTTCGATACATCAGCAACCGTGATTCGTCGGGGCTCCATGCCGTGCCTGCCGGCAATGGCAGCAGGAACTCGCCTGCCTCGGCGGCGGTGAATTGACCGGTCCGCACCGTCGAGCTGCCCGTGTCGACCTGGCTGTCGGACTCGCTGTCACTGCCCGTGTCGGACTCGCTGTCGGTTTCGGACTCGCTGTCGGTCTCGGCCTCATCTCGGGACTCGCCCTCTGGCGCCACGTCGCTGCTCGGCGGGTCCTCGTTGACCGGATCGGCCGGTTCTGGCTGGGTCGCGACAGAGACGTCTCCCAGGTCGTCGCCCGAGCGCGCCGCAAAAGACGCCAGCGCAAAACCGACCCCGAGCACCAGGATCAGTGCCAGCATTGCGGGAGCGGTCGAACGCTTGGGTGCGAAAGGCGGCGCTTCCAAGGTCTCGACATCATCACGCAGGTCGGCCACCGCCTGTGACAATCGATCATCGAGTGGCATCATGAGAACTCTCCACGGTGTGAGTCGAGTTGGCGGGCGAGCGACGCTCGGGCCCGCTTCAGATGGGTCTTGGCCGTCTCTGGTGACAGCCCGAGGATGTCGGCGATCTGGGCAACCGGCAGATCCTCCCAGTAGAACAAGGCAATCACCTGCGCTTGGCGGGCCGGAAGTTGGCGCACTGCCGCCCACACTTCGAGGGATCGCTCGTTCGGCGCGATGGCTTCGCTTCGGCGGTTGCCGATACGAACCAAGCCTTTCGCCTCGGTACGTAGCCGACGCAGGCGGCTGGTGCTCTTGTTGATCATGACTCGCCGCACCCACCCACCGGGATCGTCGTAGGCCCCGATGGTCGACCACTTGCGGTTCGCTTCGGTCAGGGCTTCTTGAGCCAGATCCTCTGCGGCCCAGTGCGAACCGGTCAAGACATAGGCCAGTCCCACAAGCTTGCGGTAGTCCCGTCGGTAATACGTCTCGAAGGGTTCGGTCAACGTAACCACACGAGCTCGGACGCGGCTGGTCGAGGCGCGAGCGGCGACGGTACGTCGAACAGAACTCTGCGCCGCGATGGGTCCCACAGGAGTAACACGTTTCACGACCCCTTCCGGGGGGACATCACATCAGAATTTCTCGAGATTTGGTGATCACCGCGAGCCGGCCGCGCGGTGTAGCGCCACCACGAAACGATCGACCTGAGCCATGTCGGTCGCCCACGATGTGACCAGACGCACAACCGAACGGTCCTCTCCGTCGGGTTCCCAGATGTAGAACGCAAAATCGGGCTGCAGTTGTTCGATCACATCGTTCGGCAGTGAAGCGAACACCTGATTGCTCTCGGTACTCGCCGCCAATCCGAAACCAGCAGCCACCACGCCGTCGGAAAGGGTGCGAGCAGCTACGTTCGCCGAGCCTGAAGACTGCATGAACAGGTCGGCTGAGAACAGGGCCCGGAACTGAACACCCAATGATCGTCCCTTTGCCAGAAGCGCACCGCGTTGCTTGATGTGAAAGGCAAAGTCGACGGCCAGGCCGTCGTTCGGAATCACGATCGCCTCACCGAACAACGTGCCGGCTTTGGTGCCGCCGATCCAGAAGACATCGGCCAAGCCGGAGAGGGTTTCGAGCGTCAGGCCCAGGGCACCGTCGGCGGCCAGCGCCACGCCGAGTCGAGCGCCATCGACCAGCAGCAACAGGTCGTGGGCATCGCACGAAGCCCGTATCGCAATGAGTTCGGCCAACGAGTACACGGTTCCGAACTCGGTGGCGTTCGACACGTACACCATGCGTGGCTTGGCCATGTGCGGCGCCTGCGCATTTGCGGCAACAGCTTGCTCGATGTCAGCCGGCGTGAGTTTGCCGTCGGCCGAGGCCATGGTGATGATCTTGTGGCCCACCGCTTCGATGGCGCCTGTCTCGCGCAACGCAATGTGACCGCTCGATGCCGAGATCACCGCCTCGTGGGGGCGAAGCATGGCGGCACAGATGATCAGGTTGGCGAGCGTGCCGCCACTGACCAGATAGATCGCAACGTCTGCTCGGCCGCATGCTTTGGCGATCAACCGCCGGGCGTCCACCGTGTACTCGTCGTTGCCATACGCAGTCTGCTGGACCATGTTCGTTGCCGTGAGCGCCTCGATGATTGCGGGATGGCAACCTTCGCTGTAATCGTCGAGAAAGCTGTAGCCAGTCATGGCCCGCCAAGATACGACGTCTGCGCTCGGCGCGCACCCGGCCACTGCGCTCGGTGACCGCTACGTTGTCGAGATGCCGCTCCCCCGAGTCGTCGCCCGGTTGAACAAGAGGTATACGAATCGGTTCATCGAGCCTGTGGTTGCCAGGTTGCCCGGATACGTCAGGGTGGTGCACACCGGCCGACGGAGCGGCAGGATCTACCGCACACCGTTGCTCGGGCTTCCCGCGAACGACAAGCTGCTGATTGCATTGACCTACGGCCCTGGGGCCGACTGGGTGCAGAACGTGATGGCGGGTGGTGCCATGGTCGAGCTGAGCACCGGCACCCATCGGGTCGATTCCGCCGCGCTGGTGGACCAACAGGTTGCCTGGACACACCTGCCGATGATTGTCCGCTTTGCACTACGGCTTCTCCGCGTCACCGACTTCTTGTTGTTGTCCGTGGCGAGCAATCCCGAGCGCTAGGTTCTGAACCGATGTCGCCCGCTCGCAAGATCGCGTTCATAGGTTCGCACTCGGTACGCAAAACCAACGCCGTTCACTCTTTTGCGGGTGCTGTGGGCCGCAGCGGGCGCAGCGTCGAAGTCGGGCGCGAAGTAGTTCGCTTCAGCCCGCTCGGCCGCAACGAAGGCGCCACTGCCGAGGCTCAGCTGTGGGCGGTCATGGCGCAGATCCAGCAAGAGCTGGAGCTTCGAAACCAGGCGGAAGTACTGGTTCTCGACCGGGCTGTGGTCGACAACTTCGCCTATTTCCTTCGTGTCACCAACGGCGATGACCCCTTCGATGTCACACCCCTGGTTCGCCGTTGGGCCACGACCTATGACCTGTTCGTGCGACTTCGTCCTGATGTGGAACTCAAAGCCGACGGTGTTCGCAGCACGAACGAGAAGTTCAGAAACGAGATCGAGAAGATCCTGGACCTGATCATCCCCAACTACATCGAGCCCGAGAAGCTCGTCGAGTTGCGGGCGTCGGACATCACCGAGAGTTTCGACTGGGCGCCGCTGCTCGAGCAGCTGTGTGGCCCGCTCGGCGAGAGCACACCCGCTCCCAAGCCGGTGATCGTGGCGCCCACTCTGTGGGACTAGCTTCGGGCGATCGGGTTCAGAGGAACGGAATGGACAGGGGATACGTGTACGACTCGCCCTTGTTGGCAGCGACCGCACCCAGGATCGAGAAGATCAGGTGGAGCAGCACCAGTGCGAACAGCATCAAGATTCCGATGAAGACCAGGATCAGCACAAACGACACGATCGAATAGATGATCAGGCTGATGTTCCAGTTCATCAGCTTGCGGCCATGGTCATCGATGAAGGGACTCTCATCCTTCTTGATGAGCCACATGACCAACGGCACCAAGAAGCCGACGAAGAGCGAGCCGAGATGCATGAAGAGCGCGTACGTGCGCTGATCTGCGGTGCCGCTCAGGGTTATGCCGCCAGAAAAGTGGGCGGCTGCACCCGCTGCGGGAAGCGGGGCTACGTGGTTCGTCCACTCGAAGCCATCCCAGTAACGCTGGCTTTGGCCATCGACCGGATACCAGCCGGGCGCGGCTGCACCTGCATCGCTGGGCGGCGAGCCCGGGTACTGATTGGGATCGAACGAAGACACAGGCGACACCCTAGCGACGGCCACTGCGCTTTTGCCGCACCCTGCTAGAGAGCGATACCGGCGGCATCCACCGCCGCTTCGCGTTTGTCTCGGCGCCGCAGCGTGGTCTCACGATGTTTCACGCGCCAGCCGTCGTTGGTCTTCACGACTTGGTCGTAATAGGAGGCCGTGCCCGTCTTGCCCTGACCCAACAAGGCGACGATACGAAAGCGCAATTCGACTGCCTCGGGTCCTTGGTTGACGTAGATGTTCGTCATCATGTGGGTGCGAGGGTGTGCGGCCTCTTGCTCCATGAAGGTCACGATCTCGTCGATGCCGACCAGTACACGAGAGCCGACTCCGGTCAGATCGAACACCGCATCCTCGGTGAAGATCGTGCGCAGCTGATCCCAGTTGCGATCGTCGATCGAATCGCCGTATCGCCCCGGCAGCTCGCACAGATCCAGGCGATCTTCAACGGTGAGTTCCATGACCGCGACCTTACGCGCCCCGTGCCCGTGTGACCTAAGCCACAGCAATAGCTCCCGGTCCAAGTGAGCGAACCGTCTTGCGCGAGACTGGGCCCATGCAAACCGATCCCACCCGCACCGCAGGCGCCACCGAACTCCTACAGACGATGATCCGCAACGAGTGCGTGAACGACGGCACCATCGAATCCGGCGACGAGATCAGAAACAGCGACCTGCTCGAGAACTACCTCGAAGGCACCGGACTGGACTGTCAGCACTATGACTCGGCGCCGGGGCGGCGTTCGATCGTGTCTCGTATCGAAGGAAGCGACCCCAATGCGCCGTCGTTGTGTCTGATGGGCCATACCGATGTGGTGCCGGTCACGCCTTCGGGTTGGAGTCGCGACCCGTTCGCCGGCGAACTGATCGACGGCGAAGTCTGGGGTCGAGGTGCAATCGACATGCTCGGCCAGACCGCAGGCATGGCCGTGGCGTTCAAACATCTGGCCACCAGCGGCTTCCGCCCCAAGGGTGACCTGATCTTCTTCGGCGTCGCCGACGAAGAGGCCGGAGGCAACATGGGTGCTCGGTGGATGATCGACAACAACCTCGACGCGGTCAAGGCCGACTACGTCATCACCGAATGGGGTGGCGTACCCAGCGAGACACCGACCGGCACGGCGCTCACGTTGAACGTGGCCGAGAAAGGTGTGGCCTGGCAACGGCTCAAGCTCAAGGGAACGCCGAGCCATGGCTCGATGCCATGGGGTGCCGACAACGCGCTCATCAAGGCCGCCGAGGTCGTCCGTCGGCTGGCCGAGTATCGCCCGACGCCCGACATCCACAATCTCTGGCGCAAGCTCGTCAACAATCTGCACTTCGACGCCGACACCAAAGACGCCATGTTGGATCCCGATCGCCTCGATGATGCGCTCGCGGGTCTCGATGATCAGATGCATGCTCGTACCTTGCATGCGTGCTCGCACACCACGTTCAGCCCCAATGTCGTGCACGGAGGCTCCAAGACCAACACGGTCCCCGACGAGGTCGTCGTCGAGGTCGATATTCGCACGCTGCCGGGCGAAACTCCCGAAGACATCCAGCAACACCTGCGACTGGCACTGGGCGAAGCGCTCTACAACGAGGTCGAGATCGAGCCGATCCATCTCGATATGGCCACCGCGTCACCCATCGACACACCGCTCTGGGACGTGTTGAGCGGCATCATGAAGTCGGCGCACCCCGGCGCCGAGATCCAGCCATCGCTGATAACGGGCGGCACCGACGCCCGCTTCTACCGAGCCGCGGGATCGGTGGCCTACGGAGCCGCGCTGTTCTCGCCCGGAATGCAGGCCGAGGTCTTCGCCGACCGCTTCCACGGCAACGACGAACGCATCGACGTCGAGTCCATTGGCCTGACCACCGAACTCTTCGTCGAAACCGCCGTTCAAATGCTCTCGTGACCGTCAGAGCGTGACGGGCAGGGAGCGGCAGCGGTAGGTGCCGCCCAGACGGTCCAGCGACATCGGGCCGGGCCCGGACGCCAGTTTGATGTCGGGGAAACGCTCGAGCAGCGACAGCGACACCGCCACGGCAATGTCTCGGGTCAGGGCATAACGAGATCTTGGTTCATCTCGCGGCACTGCCGGGCGACCCGATGGCTTGCCGTGGCCGAACGTGATCGCAGCAGGTAGACCGTCGGCTCGATACTGACCGCGCGGTTCGCGTCGACACAGGTCGTTGCGGGTCACGTCGAAACGATCGGGCGTGTCGAACTGCCGCGGGTCTCGGTTGGCAGCCGCGGCCGACAGATGCACCAGCGCGCCTTCGGGCAGGAGTCGCCCGAAGCGCTCGACCTCGTGGCGGGCGAATCGATCTGCGGTGGCGATAGGTGGTGCCACGCGAAGCGCTTCGAGATACGCGAACTTCATCAGACGCGGCTCGGATCTGACCGCAGCAAACTGTTCGGGATGGGTGAGCAGCAGGCACCACAGGTTGGCCAGACTCGCCGGCAGCGTGGCCAGGTCCATCTCGACAAGTGTGCAAGCCACATCGTCGGCATCCGCTCCGAGACCGGCGGATATTGCCAGCACGTCATCGGCTGATCGGCCATCGCCGGCGGCCAGCTGGTCCTCGAGCAGCGCCCGCAGTTCGCCATGAGCTTGCAGCCCGTCGAGGCGCAGGCGCTCGTCCCATCCGGTGCCGGCCTTCACCCGGTTCACCAGTTGCAGCAGGAGTGATGTCGCCGAACCGGTACCGAGCGCGACTTCGAGCAGCTTCACCATCAACATATCTGCCACGTCGACTGCCAGATCGGGAGTCGCTTGCAGCCCGTCGAGCACCGAGGTGATCGCCTGCTCCAGCAACGAATCGTGTCGATCCACCCAGCCTCGGTGCAGCTCGGGGTGCCCACCCAGGTCTTGGCCATCCAGTCCGGGCCCGTAGGCAGACCGGATCGGACGGGATTCGAAGTTGGCATCATCGACGAACACCGACGTGACGTCGTCGTACCTGCTCAGCCAAAAACGGTTGCCGATCCAATCGCGAAAGCACGGATAGTTCTCGCGAAGCACCCCGGGTACCGTGAAGGGGTCGGTCAGGTAGGTGTCGGAGATCAGGTCACGCGGGTTGACCAGGTTGGTTGTCTGTCCAACTCGCTCACGTTGGTAGACCTCGTAGCTGCGGTAAGCCGACGAGCCGGTCGGCTCGTCGGCCTCGGTCTCGCCGGGTGCATACGCCCCTGTCATATGGTCACCTTCATGTGGCCGCTGTCATCTGGCATCAGCCGGAGCATCGAAGTCGAGCCAGAGTTTGCGAATTGCGCCGAGCCCGATCGGGGCCAGGTCGCTCGTTTCGCCGCGATCGGCCCCGAGCCGGTCCTTGGGCATGCGATCGATGTTGATGCGCACATTCGGCAGCGCATCGACGAGGACACGAGAGCCCAGCACGGCTTCTTGGTGTGAAATCCAGGCGCCCGGGCACAGGTGCGGCCCCACGCCGAAGGCCATATGGCTGTATTGGCCTTCTTTGTCGTGCCCCGACCGAAGAATCTTGCCGGTGTACAGGTCCGGCCGGTGAATGTCGAACTGCTCGGGATCGGCGAAGATCCGGTCGTCGTGGTTGGCGGAAACGTCGACCATGTGCATCAGGGAACCGGCGGGGACATGGACGCCGTGCATCTCCACGTCATAGGTGTTGTGGCGAGGCTGCCCACCAACCGAGGTGGAGTGGCGCAGCATTTCATGGAAGGCCGCCTGCCACAACTCGGGGTCGGCCTGCACCGATTGCCACTGCTCGTCGTGTTGCAACAGCAGGTACCACAGGTTCATGATGGCGCCGCGAGTGGTCTCTCCCCCGCCACCGACCACCAAGGCAATATTCGACGTGACTTCCTCGGTAGACATGACGTCGCCATCGATGGTTGCGTGGCACAGCTCGGAGATGATGTCCATGGCCACGACATCACCGGCATCGTCGTAGAGATAGGTCGGTTCCGACCGTCGTTGGGCCACCAGATCCTCGACATAGTCTTCGAGGTCTTGTCGGGCCACCAGACCCTGGTGATGGGTGGCCGATCCGCCCAATCCCGACATCATGGCGTCGTACCACCAGGTGAACTGGGCGCGAGCGTCTTGGGGAATGCCGAGCACGTCGGCCACGACGCTGATCGGAAATTCGTTGGCGAACGCCGCACCGAGCTCGATCGTGGCGGTTTCACCGTCGACCTCGGCCTGTTTGTCGCTGCCGGGAGTCCACCACTCGGCAATCAGATCCTTCGCGATCCGCTCGATCGACGGCAGGCGTTTGGTGAGCGCGCCACCGACCAGGTGACGGCCATAGATGTTGCGCCGACGACGATGCTCGATACCACTGAGCTCGAGCTGGGTGTTACCCAGCACGCCGCTCGATGATCCCTTGGGGATCGTATTGAAGCCGATCTCGTCGAAATAGCAATTCGTGATGTCGGCGTAGCGAGTCACGTAGTAACAGTTGTGCAAGCGGTCGTGGAATACCGGATAGTGATCGCGCATGATCCGGTAGTAGGGATACGGATTGCGGCGGAACTCGGCCGAGTCGAAGATCCGGGGATCGATCAGCGGCGTGCCATCGGGGCCATGGCCCATGTCTGCAGCCGTGCCCAGCGGCATGAACGGGAAGGTTTCGGCCGACAGGGTGGCGGTCATATCGCTTCGCCAACGGTCGCGGCCGGCAACACCGTGGGGCGGCCCGCCCACAGTCCGATGTTGTCGCCGGTGCGGCCAGTGGGCCCTTCGGCGATGAGATCGAGTACCACCTGCGCGATCCCTGCGGGTGTCATCCACGTCGCCAGGTAGTCGGGGTCGGGTTCCTTGCCGATCCAGGCTCGCAGCATCTCGGTGTCGGTTGCACCCATACACAGGTTGTTCACGCGGATGTTCTGCGTTCGCAGGGCCTTGGCCCAGTCGAAGGTGAGACCGTTGAGTGCCCACTTGGACGCGTTGTAGAGGTCCATCGCGCCGTGGCCGTGGTGCCATCCGGTTTGCGGGTCCGGCGCTATGTGGTCGCTCGAGACGTTGATGATGTTTCCTCCACCGTTGGCTGCCATGATCGGCGCGACGGCGCGCCCGAAGAGAAACGCACCTCGCAGGTTCGATCCAATGAGACGGTCGTAGTCCTGGAGTGCTTGTTCCCACGGGTCGAGCGGGCCGGTCGGCCACACCTCGCCCGCATTGTTCACGAGCACATGTACCGATCCAACCGCGGCTACGACATCTCGCACGAAGTCGGCGTCGGCGACGTCGCCGACGAAAACGCGGGCGCCGATGCCCTCGCCCACCGAGTCGACACTGGCCTGGCGATCCACGAGCGTCAGCGCGGCGCCCTGGGCCGCGAAAGATCTTGCCATCCCCGCTCCGATCCCTTGGGCGGCGCCGGTGATGATGACGCTTTGGCCTTCGAGAAGCTGGTCGGCGGTGTCCTGGTTCATGCTTGCAGCTTCGCGCATTGCGGCCGCACTCGTCGAAAACGACAAATGGCCCGCCTCCACAAGAGGCGGGCCATTTGACCGATCAGAGATCGTTCGTTGTGCTCGGTGTCTCTACTGCCGGAAGCGGCGGGCCTCACGGACAGCAAGTACGCCCGCACCGAGAACCGCAGTGCCAACGACCGCCAACAGACCGGTCTCGACGCCGGTATCGGCCAGTGCTTCCTCGGCCTCAGCGGTCTCTTCTTCAGCTGCCTCGGGCTCTTCAGCTGCCTCTTCTTCTTCGGCTGCCTCTTCTTCCTCGGCTGCCTCTTCTTCTTCAGCTGCCTCTTCTTCTTCGGCTGCCTCGGTCTCTTCGGCTTCAGCAGCATCGTCGCCATCTTCGGCAGCTGCACCGTCACCGTCGACGATGGCGATCCAGGTGGCGCCGGCCTGTGATCCATCGAGCGCACCGGCGCTGAGGAAGAAGTTGTCGCCGACTTCGGCGGTCAGTTCGGCGGTCCAGCCGCCCTCGCCGTCGACCTCGACGTTTTGCGCGTTGGCGATATCACAGTCAGCAAGGGCGTTGATTGCCTGAGCTGCTTCGGTGATCTCGGCCAGGTCAGACGTGCCGGGCACCAGTGTGTCTGCGGGCGAGATGCATGCGACAAGCAACACCGAGCTGTCGGGGATGAAATCTGACCCGGTGGCAGTCATGGTGTACTCACCTGCGGTGGGAACCGTGGCGGGGTCCGCCTCGACGGTGCCGATGACGGCATCTTGTGCTTGTGCAGTTCCGGCCAGGCTCAAGGTGGCCAACACAAGTGCAACCATGGTGGCAAGTGCTTTGCGCATCTGGATTCTCCTCAGAAAGTGACGAGTGGCACCCTACTACCGATCCAGTCGTCTGAGCGGCAAATCTCAAGTGTTCTTTATGGCCTTCAACAATTCACCCAACAGCGCAGGTGTGGCTGCGGCGACCGGTGTCCGCCGATCTCGATGGACCCGGGTTGCCAGGTCGCGATCGGCAATGTCAACGATCGACCCACCAGCTTCTCGACAAACGAGTAACGCACCCAGGTAGTCCCACGACCCGTGCGCGTCGACAGAGAGGTCGGCAAAGGCATCGAAAGTCCCGTCGGCGACACTGCAGATATCGAGAGCGGCCGCCCCGTAGCATCGAAATTGGCGCCATCCGAAGTGACGCTCGGGCAACCCCGACACCGCCAAAAAAGCCTCGCTGAGCCGTTCGACCGGCGATGGCGAGATCGGCTTGTTGTTGCGGAACGCACCGTGGTCACGAATGGCATGCCACGACGTGCCGGTGGCCTGGTTCACCACGAGCGAGGCCAACGGACCGTCGACATCGAGTGCACACAGGCTGGTGCCGTACCAAGGAAGACCCGCAGACGCATTCGTGGAGCCATCGATGGGGTCCACCACGATGGTGATCGGCCGGTCGCCCCGTGTGCTCCCGGACTCTTCGCTGAGCACGCCGAAACCCGCGTCGACCAGCATGCGCACGGCAATCTCATCGGCAGAGACATCGATGTTGTACTGACCGTCTCGATTTCCCGACAATCCCCAGTCGTCTACCTGATGGATTTCGGTGTTGATGGCAGCGGCCACCTCACGAAACAACTCAACAATGTGCAGCGCTTCCACCGCAGAGACCGTATCGGCTTGCTAGTTTGCCTGTAGTGACTAACACCAGGAAGCCCGCGTGGCAGTTGTCGATATAGCAACGTTCGTGGCCGATCTCAAAGATCTGGCCGCAGACCATGGATTTCACGTCCACGACGAGCGCCATTTTGTCGAGACATACAGCATGCGACAGGCCTGGGAGGTCGACTTGCACCCCGCCCATGCCTGCGGCGGGCCGCTCGATATGCACCTGGCGCTCGAAGTGGAACCGCGCACGATGCTGTCCTTCGAAGACGTCATCGTGTCCATGCCCGAGGGCCAGGAGCCGCCAGACGACCACCTGTTGCCGTTGACCGTGACCTGGTCCATGCCCCCGTTGCAGGCCAGCCCAGACCTGCTGGTGTTGGCCACCGAGCTCGCCGGCGTAGGCGGCCCCGAGCTTTCGCTCGAGGTTTCCGCCGCCGACAGTTATCTCGGAGTCATCGACGCCGCCCAGCGCAGCGTGAACATCGTGTCGCGTAACTCCACGTCGCTGGCCCGACTGTTCATGGGCCAAGAGGACCTCAGCGACCTGTTTCGCCGGTTGGCGGCGGTTTCGGAGTTCTTGATCGACCGAGCGCCCGCCTGGCTCGGCGAAATCTAGCGACAGCCCACGTCACGTTGTTGGTACCACGGGTGCCATAAGGACTGCTCCGGTCGAATCATGGTGGCGGTTTTGGTGCTCGTGGGCTAGTTTGAGTAGATGGCGCGAACCTCTGCACCTAGCCCCACCGGGGCTGAGAATATGGCGAACAGCTCGGCATTTCGAGCCGCGCTCGTCGGCTACTCACGCAAAATGGGCGTCCGTGGTTGGTCTGGATTCGGTTGGCAGATCCTGCTTCTGTTGCCGCCCAGCCTGTTGTATTTCTTGGTTCGGGACCTGAGCGCAGGTCAAGAACGAGATGCCTTCGCCAACGCGGCTTCGATCGTGAACCTGCAGAAATCACTTGGTCTCGACTGGGAATCGACGCTGCAGCAGCGAATTCTCGATTCCGACTGGATCGTTGCTGCGGCGAACTGGATCTACATTTACGGCCACTTTCCCGTGATCCTTGGTTCGCTGGTATTGCTGTTCGGTCTGAGCCGGCCGAACTTCATCACCCTGCGCAATGCGCTCGTCGTCAGTGGTGCGATCGGCTTGGTGTGTTTTGCGCTGTATCCAGTGGCTCCACCACGCCTGTTCGATCCCAATACCTTCTTCGACAGCTTGGCCGAACTCAGCAGCAGCTATCACGTGCTGCAGAATCCCAAGGTCACCAACCAGTTCGCGGCCGTACCGAGCTTCCATGTCGGCTGGAACGTGCTGGTCGCCGTGGCCGTGTACCGGGCCACCAACTTCCGTCTGGTGCGCTTGATCGCCATGACATTTCCGCTACTCATGATGGCGGCCGTCGTTCTCACCGCAAACCACTGGCTGCTCGACATCGTGGCTGGACTCTCGGTCGCCATGGCGGGCATCCTGGGCGCATCGGTGCTCCAACGCCTGACGAGTCGCATTGCACCCGTGGCTCCGCCGGAAAGGCCCGCCGTGGCCAGTCCAGCCCGCTACGGCGACGATGTGCGTCGGGCCCGGCTCGTGCAACCCATCAGCCGCTAGCAAGGGTGTAGACACCTCGATTTGGTGGGGCCGGTGGGGCTCGAACCCACGACCGAGCGATTATGAGTCGCGCGCTCTAACCAACTGAGCTACGGCCCCGAAGCGCACCACGCTAGCAAGACACCGACACCGCTACGGCGTATAAAACTGAAAGAACCTTGGACTCCATTGGAGGCCAAGGTTTCCTTCACAGCTCCGGGGGTGGGGCTCGAACCCACGACCTGCGGATTAACAGTCCGATGCTCTGCCAGCTGAGCTACCCCGGAAGGAAGGCCACACCCTAGCGGCTGTGCCTCAACTTGCGTCTAGATAATCGCGGAGCTTTTCGCTGCGTTGGGGGTGACGAAGCTTGGCCAGAGTCTTGGATTCGATCTGGCGAATACGCTCTCGCGTGACCCCGAAAGCGCGGCCGACTTCTTCGAGGGTGCGGGCCCGGCCATCGATCAGGCCAAAGCGCATGCGCACAACCTCTTTTTCACGCTCGTTCAGTTCATCGAGGGCTTCGAGCACATCGTTGCTGAGCATGGCTCGGGCCGCAACGTCGACGGGTCGATCCGCGTTCTCGTCGGCCAGGAAATCACCGAGTTGTGAGTCATCTTCGCCGACCGGGGCTTCGAGCGACACCGGATCGAGCGAGATGCGCAGGATCTCGCGCACCCGTTCGGGGGTGAGGTCGACTTCGGTCGCCAGTTCCTCGATGGTGGGCTCGCGCTCGAGCTTTTGCAGCATGTCTCGCTGCGTGCGACGCACCCGATTGATCGTTTCGACCATATGCACCGGGATGCGGATGGTGCGTGCCTGATCGGCAATGGCGCGTGAGATTGCCTGGCGGATCCACCACGTGGCGTAGGTGGAGAACTTGAAACCCTTGCTGTGATCGAACTTCTGCACCGCTCGCATGAGCCCGAGGTTGCCCTCTTGCACCAGATCGAGCAGTTGCATGCCGCGACCCACGTAGCGCTTGGCAATCGAGACGACCAGCCGCAGATTGGCCTGGATGAGCTGTTGACGCGCCCGGTCGCCGTCGCGGACTCGGCGCTGTAGTGCACGGCGGGTGGCGAAGTCGAGTGTCTCGAGTTTGCCTTCAGCGTTCAGGACGGCGAGTTCGTCGACCGCAACGAGACCGGCTTCCATCCGTTTGGCCAGGCGAACTTCGTCGGGGCCGGTCAACAACGGGACCCGGCCGATCTCTTTCAGATACACCCGGACCGAATCGGCTGAGCCGCTGCCGTCGAGGCTGGTCGCCCAACCAACGGCTTCGAGTCGAGACCTGCGGGCAAGCCGGCGTTCTTCGCCGGTCACCGGGTCCTCGGCCAGCTCGGCCATGAGCTCACCCACGAGTTCCTTGGTGATCTCGACATCGGTGGGGGCAACGTCGGCATCGGGGTCGCCGGTCAGAACCACACCACGCTGACCGAAGTATTGGCGAATCTGATTGATGATCTCGGGCGTGAGTTCGACATGGCTGAACACCTCGAGCACATCGTCGAGTGCGAGCTCGCCGGTGATCTCGCCTGCGGTGACCAACTTCTTCAGCGACGCGTCGGGTACAGCACTCCAGGCGGTTGCTGCTGATGTGGATTCGCTCACGTTGTTCCCCACGACCCGAGCAATGGTACCAACCCAGCCGCAACCGTGAGGTCAAAACTGGAAGCCCTTACTCTTGGAATGAGCAATCGTATGTCAGAAATCACCGGCATGAGAGATGTGTCACCCGTTCGTTCGGCCAACGACTGCAATTCGGCGACCCGACGCACTGCGGCATCATGCAGGAAATGGCCGACAATTCGCTCGGGTTCTGCACTGGGTGCATCCATGACCGCAAGTTGCCCGAGCGCCTCGGCGGTGGTGGGCGACAATGAGTCGATCAGCCCAGCCAGGTCATCGGTCGAATTGTCGAGAAGTTCGACGAAAACCGACCGCAACGACGGATCGGCGAACATTTCGGGGGTGATGTAGGCCGGCACACTGTCTGGCTCGTGCAGACACAACAGCAGCATTCGGCTGTCGGTGTTGTCGACGATACGCACGATCTGCGGTGGCGCTTCGTACTCGGCGGGTTGATTCGGTAACCACCGCGGTTCTTCGACGATCGGGGCCGGTTTCGCAAGCATGTCGCGCAACCGATCGACCGAGACCTGACAGGCATCGGCCACTTGCATGAGGTATTGGTCGCGAACCAGGTCACTTGGATGTTCTCGCACAACGCTCACGGCACGCTCAGCTGTGCGGGCTCGACCCTCGGGCGTGCGCATATCACCGGCGGCGAGCGCTCGACCCAATCGAAAGCCCAGGAACGGCACGGCGTCTTCGATCGCAGCTCGCAGCGCGTCGGGATCCTGGGCCGCCAGATCGGCGGGATCGACGCCATCGGGAAGTTTGGCCACCGCCACGTCGACTTCGAGGGCCCGTTCCCACTCGTAGATTCTCTCGGCCGCCGCCTGGCCGGCAGCGTCGGCGTCGAACGCCAACACGATGCGGCGTCCGAAGCGCTTGAGCATGCGGATGTGATCCTCGGTCAACGAGGTACCGCACGTGGCCACAGAACGCTCGATACCGACATCGGCGAATCCAACGACATCGGTGTATCCCTCGCAGACAATCGACTCGTCCATGCGCACGATTTCGTCCTTGGCCAGATGGAGTCCGTAGAGCAGACGGCTCTTGTTGTAGATGGTGGAATCGAACGAGTTCTTGTATTTGGGGCCATCGCCGTTCGGCATGACGCGGCCACCGAAACCAACTGCAGCGCCGTTCACATCGTGGATGGGAAAGAGCACCCGGGCGCGGAAGTGATCCTGCACCCGGTTGGCCTTGTTCACGAAACCCAAACCGCTGCTGACAAACGTCTCCTGTTTGACCTTGAGCGCTCGAAACAACAGATCCCAGTCGTCTGGCGCCCAGCCGATCTTGAACTTACGAACCTGTTCGCCTGTCAGCCCGCGGGCCCGCAGATAACCCCGCGCCTGGGCGGCATCGGGTGACGACAACAGCCGTTGGTGATACCACTCGACGGCCTTCTCGACTGCGTCGGTGAGCTCACTGCGCTTCTTGCGATTGACGCCCTCGTTTTCGTTGGTGTAGCGCAGCTGGATACCCGCCTTGTTGGCCAGCATCTCGACCGCGCCCACGAAGTCGAGATGCTCGATCTCACGCACGAACGTGATCGCATCGCCGCTCTTGCCACAACCAAAACACTTGTAGAAGCCCAACTCGGTGTTGACGTTGAACGACGGTGTCTTTTCATTGTGGAATGGACACAACCCGACGCTTCGACGGCCGACGCGCTTGAGTTGCAGGTGAGAACCGACCAGATCGGCCAGGTCGGTTGCTTCGCGAACCCGGACGATGTCTTCGTCTTCGATGCCCATTCGTGCTCTGCTCAGCGGCCCTTCTGCTTGCCGCTCAGTCGCCAGCTCCAATGGCTTGGGCTAGTGCTAAGCGCGCTACAGGGACACGGTAGGGGCTGCATGAGACATAGTCGACTCCGGCGCCCACGAAGAACTCGATCGAGCTGGGGTCACCACCGTGCTCTCCGCACACGCCGATCTCGAGATCAGGGTTGGCCCGGCGCCCACTCTGGATCGCGCTTGCGACCAGGGCGCCCACGCCGACTCGGTCGAGACGTTCGAACGGGTTGGCGTCGAGCAGGCCGAGTTCTTGATAGCGGCCGATCACCCGGGCCTCGACGTCGTCGCGGCTGAAGCCCCAGGTGAGTTGTGTCAGGTCATTTGTACCGAAGGAGAAGAACTCGGCACTCGGTGAGATCTGCGCCGCGGTAAGTGCTGCTCGTGGCGTTTCGATCATGGTGCCGATCGAGATCTCGCCACGCGTGTCGTGGTCTACCGCAGCGAGTTCTTCGGCGATCCAGGCCTTGACCATGTCGAGTTCGGCGACATCGGAGACCAGCGGGATCATGATGCCCACAATCGGCGTCCCGCCGGCTTCTTTGCGTTCGGCAATGGCGAGCAACAGCGACTTCACCTGCATGCGGTACAGCCCATCTCGCACGATAGCGAGCCTCACGCCTCGGGTGCCGAGCATGGGGTTCTGCTCGCTCCACTGATGCACCGCGGCCGCCATGATGGCGCCGTCGGCGTCGAGCGTGCCCATGGCTTCGGCCACGGCCAACTCCGTGGCGTCGGGCAGGAACTCGTGCAGCGGAGGATCGAGCAATCGGATGGTGACGGGCAGCCCGTCCATGGCGTCGAGTAGTTCGACGAAATCGCGGCGCTGCATCTCGCCTAGCGCTTCGAGGGCGCTGGCGGCGGCGCCGTCGCTGGCGGCCAAGATGAAGTTCTGCACGAGGGGCAGTCGGTCGCCCAGGAACATGTGCTCGGTGCGGCACAGGCCAATACCCTCGGCGCCGAGCGAGCGGGCTTGGGCAGCGTCGGCGCCGCTGTCGGCATTGGCTCGGATACCGACCTTGTTGTTGCGCATGGCGTCGGCCCAGCCCAACAGCCTGTCGAGGGCGTCGCTGCCTCCGCCGCCGCCAGCACCCAGGTCACCCAGGAAGATCTCGCCGGTGGCGCCATCGATCGAAATGGTGTCGCCAGCTGAGATCGTGACATCACCGACGCTCACTGTTCCGTCGCCGAACACGAGCATGTCGGCGCCACACACGGCCGGGATACCCCAGCCCCGGGCTACCACGGCGGCATGGCTGGCGGTGCCGCCCTTGGCGGTGATGATCCCCTCGGCCAATCGCATGGCGATCTCATCGGCCGGCGACGTCTCGTCGGCAGCCAAAATGACCGATTCGCCGCGGTCAGCGCCGTCGAGGCAACCATCGACATCGAAGTAGACCTGGCCAACAGCGGCGCCGGGTGACGCGCCGATGCCGGTGGCGATAGCCGTGCCGCCGCCATCGAACTGGGCGTGCAGCGCGGCCTCGACCTCGGTGGGCGAGACCGCCATGACCGCCGCATGCTGGGTCAGTGTCCCCGCAGCCACGGCAGCGACGGCTTCTTCGATGTTCATGTTTCCCCCGAAACAGCTACCTCAGGCGGGTAGCCGATCAGAGAGTAGATCGACCAAGCCGCTAATCGGAACTCGAACCTGTTCCATGGTGTCGCGATCACGCACGGTAACCGCGTGATCTTCGAGTGTCTCGAAGTCTACGGTGATGCATAACGGCGTGCCGATTTCGTCTTGGCGGCGATACCGCTTGCCGATCGCCTGGGTGATGTCGTAGTCGACCATGTAGTGCGGTTGGAGCATCGACAAGATCCTTTCGCACGGCGCGATGAGTTCGTCCTTCTTCGACAGCGGCAGCACGGCGACCTGGTAGGGGGCCAAGCGATGGTGGAGTTTGAGCACCGTGCGCACGTCGTCGTTCACGGTCTCCTCGTGATAGGCCGCCACCAGGAATGCCAGCCAGGCGCGGGTGGCGCCAGCGGCCGGTTCGATCACATGGGGCACGTAGCGCTCGTTGTTGGCTTGATCGAAGTACTCGATGCGAGCACCGCTGTGCTCGGCGTGCTGTTTCAGGTCGAAGTCGCCGCGGTTGGCAATGCCTTCGAGCTCACCCCAGCCCCACGGGAACTTGAACTCAACATCGGCGGTACCGCTCGAATAGTGAGAGAGCTCCTCTTCGTCGTGATCACGCATCATCAGCAGCGACTCGGGGATGCCCAGATCGACGTACCACTGGTAGCGCTCGTTGCGCCAGTACTCATACCACTGCTGGGCGTCGGCGGGCGGGACGAAGAACTCCATCTCCATCTGCTCGAACTCGCGGGTGCGGAACACGAAGTTGCGGGGCGTGATCTCATTGCGGAAGCTCTTGCCGATCTGGGCAATACCGAACGGCGGCTTCTTGCGGGTGGTGGTCTGCACGTTCATGAAGTTGGTGAACATGCCCTGGGCTGTTTCGGGGCGCAAGAAGACCTCGCTGCCGGAGCCCTCGACCGGGCCGGCATAGGTCTTGAACATCAGGTTGAATTCTTTGGCTTCGGTGAACGAGTCTTCACTCTTACAGCTCGGGCATGCACTGGGGTCTTCGAGCTGATCGATACGAAAACGCTCGTTGCACTCGCGACACTCGACCAGCGGATCGCTGAAGTTCGCCAGATGACCCGATGCCTCGAACACGGCGGGCGGGCCGATGATTGCGGCGTCGATACCAACCACGTCGTGGCGCAGTTGCACCATGGTGCGCCACCAGTGGTCCTTGATGTTGCGCAGCAACTGAACACCAATGGGGCCGTAGTCGTAGGTGGAGCGGCTTCCGCCGTAGATGTCAGCCGACCGGAAGGCGAAGCCGCGACGCTTCGAGAGGTTGACGATCTTCTCCATCAAGTCGCCTTCGACCAGCGACGTTTCGTTCTCAGACATGGTGAGAGAGCGTACTCACCACGCTCGATGATGCACGGCAGGTTTCGCGGGCTAGGTCAGTCGGAGAGTCGCTGGACCCGCCGGCAGCTACTTAGCCGTCACTAAGACGAGTCAATGATGCGACCGGTTGGCTCGCATGATGAGCTACCGACACAAGCCGCTGAATCGTCGTTCGGGTCCGCCCTGCGCCACCACGAGCGAGCGCCGCCCAGCTGAACGTCAACTCCGACCTTTGGAAATCGGCCGCCTCGAAAAGGCCGCGACGGTCGAACACGCCATCCTCCACGCCCGCCGAAGCTAGTTCCGGCGGCCTCACCTCGCCACCCGATCTTCGCCATTGGTCTCGCAAAGAGTCGCTGGACCTGGCGACAAGTTACTGGTTGGCTAGCTCCGGACCATCAAAGCCGTCCCTGGCTTGTGCCCATTCTGCAGGACCTATCGCCGAGAACATTTCCGCCCGTACTTCAGCTATTCCAGCGGGCAACACCAAAAATGCATTGCCCAGATCGATGTAGCTGACGCGCCCGCCTTCGGTGAGATCCCATCGTTACCGCATGCTGGCAGGCAGAGTCATCTGGCTTCGTTCAGACACCTGCAGTCCTCCAACAATCTTCATAGAACGAGACTACAGCTGCCTCATTGCTGGTCAGGTTCGATTGGGTCTGCCCATGGCAGAGCGTGCTGACGCGCTTGCGGACGCGTGCTTGAGAGTGAGTTTTCTTGGATTTCTTTGGTGTACAGGCCTGTTCTCTTTCGAAACTGTCACACCCCGCGCGTAGGCTCAGTCGAGCGAAGCTCGACCGGCACACTTCGTCTTGCCACCCGCAGAATGAGCCAAAAGCGTGTGAGCCAGAAACCAACGTGTCGGCTTGACCACCGCGCCTGCGATAGCGGCCCGGTCCCCCACAGCTGGTTTCAACGAATCGGCACCCAGTCAAAGGTGGCTTTCATGGCCCCACCAGTTTCCTCACCCGATTTCTCGGTATCGAGCACGCGTCCGCGAGCGTCCCCATCACTTACAGATCAGCTCGGGGCGGTGGTTGCGACGTGGGCGCAGTCGCATTGTGACCTGGTTGCGCTTGCGGCCGAGTTTGCCGACTCGCCCGAGTGGATTCTGACCGGCTCCCCCACCGCAGCTCATTGGCTGGCGATCATTGCCGACGTGGAACCGTGCACGGCCCGCGAATGGATCCGTATCGGCCGCAGGCTGGGCGAGTTGCCCGCGATTGCGGACGCGTTCAGAACCCGTGCAATTTCCTACAGCAAGGTCCGGACGCTGACCCGGCTTGCTACTCCGGAGAACGAGCACGAGCTGCTTCGTATCGCCACCACGACAACCGCAGCAGATCTGGGACTGGCACTCGCTGCTTGGTTGCACCGCAACAGCAACGACGAGGACATCGCCAACTATCACCAGCAGCAACGCTCGGTGAGATGGCGAACCGAACCCGACGGCATGGTCAACTTCTCGCTACGACTACAACCTGTCCTGGCTGGCATGCTGATCGCGTTCTTGACGACCTGGGTCATGCGTACACGCCCGCAGCAAAACGCTGTAGGTGAATGGCCTACCGTTGCTCAGCAACACGCCGACGCCCTGCACGCCCTCGTGACCGAAGGCGCCGGCTCGATCGAAACCGAAGTAGTCGTTCATGTCAGAGGCGACGGCAACACCCTCGACGACGGCACCCCAATCCCCGACAGCGTGGTGGCCGGTCTGATCCCCACGGCCTTCATCAGCGCACTCTTCCATGATTCAAATGGGGATCCCATCGATGCCACCAATCGACGACGCCACCCCAACCGCCGTCAAAAACGCCTGGTCAAAGAACGTGACAAGAACTGCATCGACTGCGGGCGCCTCGAACTACTCGAATACGACCACGTGCCTGCCTACGAGCGCACGCAACACACCGTCACCAAGGAACTACAACTCCGTTGCGCACCCTGTCACCACCACCGCCACGGCAAGAGCATCGACGCAGGAAGTCTGCGTTGCTGAAACCTCAGCCGAAGGACGCAATCCCTAGTGATCAAGTACTTCCAATGCACTAGGTATATCTGCCAACGCTCTCACACTTCCCGATGCGCCGCTGCGAGAATAGTGAACGGTCCGAAGCCCAACCGCTTCTGCCGCAACAATGTCGTCAGCGAGCGAATCGCCAACCATCACAACCGAAGACGCTGGTCGGCCAATGCGATCAAGCGCAAGTTCGTAGGCGCGAGAGTCGGGCTTGAATACGCCTGCCTCTTCGCCGATCTGGATGTAGTCAAGGCTGTCCTCGAGTCCGAGCCGATAGATCTTTCGGCGCTGACCATCAGCGGGGCCGTTGGTCAATAGGTGGCAACGGACAGATCGGGAACGGACCGCTGCGAGACACTCGAGAGCACCTGGCATGAGCTCGACGCGGTCATTGACTTCAGTCATGAAAGCGTCGTTCATTGCGTCGACCATCGCCTCTCGGTCTCCGCTCAGAGCAACGGGCAGAACCATGTCGAATCGGGCGAAGCGGTAGTGATTCCTATCCAGATCTTTGGCTACAAACGATCGAAAGAGATCCGGTTCGCGATCGTTCCAAAGTGCACGAGCATCTTGCCGATTCTCGACTGGGAGCATGGCAAGCGCAGCCACCAGACCTCGGTCACGTGCTCCGCTGAAGTCGCACAGCGTGTCGTCCAAGTCGAAGAACACGTCAGTGACCCCGCTCATTACAGAGTGCTCAGGCTCTTGAGGCGGCGTTCGGTTTGGTGTTCGAACATGGTGGTGGCCAGGCGGTTGACATCGGCCAGCACCGGGCTCTCGGGCAGCTGCAGCGCCGCGGCCAGGCCCCCAGTCAGGATGAGTCGGCAGATACGAATGCCTTCGTCGCTCAGCGGGATTCCGCTGCGGCACGAGCTGCAGCGTGTTCCGCAATTGACGGGGTCAAAGGACACAAGTCCCTCGGTCTCGCCGCAGCTCACGCAGCGGTCGAGCACCGGCTCGAGGCCCTCGAGCGCCAGCAGCTTCAGGAAGAATCCGGCCGAAGTCAGGGTGTGGTTGTCGCCGTCGACGGTGCGCAATGCGCCCACAAGCATCCGGTAGAGACGGTCGTGAGGCTCACGATCGGGCGTGACATGGTCGACCGCTTCGACGAATGAAGCGGCCCGGGTGAAGCGATCGAGATCGCTGCGGATCGTCATGAACGTGTCGACCGCCTGCACCTGGGTGACGGTGTCGAGATCACCCTTGCCGCGATAGAGCTGCACGTCGACGTGGGCCAGCGAATCCAGCAGTGCCGCCGTGCGTTTGGACTTGCGGGCACCTTTGGCGACAGCTCTGACCTTGCCCTCGGCCTCGGTCATGAGCACCACGATGCGATCGGCTTCGCCCGACTTGTAGGTACGGATGACGACCGCGTTGGTGCGATACGTGCGCTCGAGCCGACTGGTCACAGGCGCCGAGTCACAGTACGCCGGGCCACAGTACGCCGGGTCACAGAGCGCCGGGTCACAGAGCGCCGAAGCGGCGATTGCGGCGCTGGTATTCGACGATCGCGCCGTACACGTGGTCGCGAGTGAAGTCGGGCCAGAGCACGTCGCTGAAGATCATCTCGGTGTAGGCCAGCTGCCACATCAGAAAGTTCGATGTCCGACTCTCGCCCGATGTCCGGATCATCAACTCGGGATCCGGCATGGACGGATCATAGAGATGCTTGGCGATCATGGCTTCGGTGACCTTGTCTGCCCGAACTCCGCTGTCGATGATTGCACTCACTGCGTCGACGATCTCGGCTCGCCCGCCGTAGTTGAAGGCAATGTTCAGGGTGAGCGTGCGGTTGTGTTCGGTCAGCTGCTCAGCATCTTCCATCTCTCGCAGCACCCCACGGGGCACTCGCCAGTTGCGACGACCAATGAACCGAATACGCACGCCACGATCGTTCAGCTCATCGCGACGTCGGCGAAGCAGGTCGCGGTTGAAGTTCAGCAAGAACTTGACCTCGGCCTTGGGACGACGCCAGTTCTCGGTCGAGAAGGCGTAGACGGTCAGCCAGTTGACCCCCACTGCCAAACAGCCTTCGACAGCTTCGAACAGGGCGTCTTCGCCCGCCTCGTGGCCTTTCGTGCGGGGCAGGTCGCGGGCCGTGGCCCACCGCCCGTTGCCGTCCATGATCGCGGCGATATGTGACGGAACGTCGTTGGGGTCAACGCTGGACAGCGCTGCGGTCTCTTGCACCACTCTTGTCTACACCGCCACGACGCCCGAGCGACGGAGCCCGGCCACGAAGTCGCCAGGAACCCTCCCTACCGCCCTGCCGTACACCCGGTAACGTCACGGGCTATGCCCTTGGCTGATGCTGCTGTCGAAGCACTCCATCATGTGACAGCAGCGCTGCCGTCGGGCGGCGAGAACCGCCAGGGCCAGATCGACATGTTGCACGCCGTCGCCGACGCCATCGACAACGAGCGACACCTGATTGCCCAGGCCGGAACCGGCACCGGCAAGTCCCTGGCGTATCTGATCCCGGTCATCCTGAGCGGGAAACGCACCGTGATCGCCACCGCCACCAAGGCGCTGCAAGACCAGATTGCATCAACCGAGCTTCCGCACCTGCGCAGTCAACTCGAGCAGCCGTTCACCTGGGCGGTGCTCAAAGGGCGCAACAACTACATCTGTCGCCAACGCGTGAACGAATTCTCCAACGACGCTCAACTCTCGCTTGCCGGCACGAGCGCGCACGACGAAGACGAGGTCGATCGACTCGTCGAGTTCAGCGACACCTCGTCGACCGGCGACCGCGCCGAACTCGACTTCGAACCCAGCGATGCCAGCTGGAGCGCAGTGAGTGTCACGAGCAAAGAGTGCCCCGGGCGCAACAAGTGCCCCAGCGGCGGGAACTGCTTCGCCGAGATGGCGCGCGACCGTGCCAACGAGTCCGATGTCATCGTGGTCAACACCCATCTGCTCGCCACCGACATGCGAGCCGAACAGGGCATCTTGCCCGAGCACCACATCGTGGTCGTCGACGAGGCCCACCAGCTCGACGACATCGCCACGAACAGCTTCGGCTCCAGTATCAACGGGTCTCGGATGCGGGCATTCGCTCGTGCCGCCGACCGTATTCTCGTGGATCCGGAGATGATCGACAAGATCCGGGATGTGGGTGACGACATCTCCGATGCGCTCGAGCCCTACGTGGGCGAACGGCTGCCAGCCAACGGCGTCGAGGGCATCGCCATCGCGCTTGATCGCGCTCGCGACCGAGTGAACAGCGCCGTCGAGAAACTACGAGCCGTGCCCAAGGGCAAGGACAGCGACGCCGATGCCCGACGGCTACGAGCCGAGCGGGCTGGCCTGTCGCTGTTGGGTGAGTTGACCGAAGCCTCGATCAACGACGATTCCCATGTGGCGTGGGTCGAGCTCTCGGGTGGCCAACCGACCTTGCAGGTCGCTCCGCTCGACGTTGCCGCCATGCTCGGCCCGGTGCTGGTGCAGGGCCGGACCGTGGTGCTCACCAGTGCAACTTTGCCCCTGGCGACCGCGGTCAACGTGGGCCTGGTAGAAGGCGAACACGATCGCCTCGATGTCGAGAGCCCGTTCGATTACCCGAACAACGCATTGCTCTACTGTGCAACCCATCTGCCCGAGCCTCGGTCGCCCGACTACGAGAAGGCGATGCTGACCCACCTGGTCGAACTCATTGGTGCCGCCGAAGGGCGCACGCTCGGCTTGTTCACCAGCTATCGCATGATGGACGCCGCCGCCGACTTCCTCGAAACCTACGTAAAGACCCCGATCCTGACCCAGCGTGACTACCCGAAACCGGTGTTGATCGAGAAGTTCAAGGCGGACCCCGAGACCTCGCTGCTCGCCACCATGGGATTCTGGCAGGGCATCGACATACCCGGCCCCTCGCTGTCGTTGGTCACGATCGACCGGCTTCCGTTCCCGCGGCCCGACGATCCTCTGTTGTCTGCCCGGCGAGATCTTGCGGGCCGTCACGCCTTCCGGCTCATCGATCTGCCTCGAGCCTCGACGCTGCTCGCCCAGGGCGCCGGCCGTTTGATCCGGTCCAAGAGCGATCGAGGCGTGGTGGCGGTGCTCGACTCACGGTTGGCCACCAAGAAGTCCTACCGGTGGGACCTGATCAAGGCGCTACCGGACTTCGAACGCACCAGCGACCCCGAGGTCGCGCTCGACCGACTGCGCAAGATCGTTGCGGGAGACTAGCTCTCGCCGTAGCCGAGTTGTTCTATGCGGTCGATCTTACGTTGCCAGTCCTTGTCGACGGTGACATGCAGCTCGATGAACGTGCCTTCGGGAAGTTGTTCGCGCACCGCGATGCCCACCCGTTTGAGCAAGCTGCCTCCCTTGCCGATGACCATGCCTTTTTGGCTGTCTCGCTCGACCAGGATCTCACAGCGGATGCGCGGCCACTCCCACTCGGTCACCCGGGTAGCGATCGAGTACGGGAGTTCCTGGCGGGTATGGATGAAGAGCTGCTCTCGCACCAACTCGGCCACCTGGGTGGGCTCGGGCACGTCGCTCAGCATGTCATCGGGGTAGTACGGCGGGCCCTCGGGCATGCGGCTCACCAGGTACTCGACCAGTGTTTCCACGCCCTCGCCGGTCTTGGCGCTGACCGGGAAATACTGCTCGAAGTCTAGGTCGGCGGTGGCCGTGAGCTGTGTCAGCACTTGTTCGCGGTTGGCACGATCGACCTTGTTCACGATCACAATCGAGTTCTTGGGCATCTTGTCGGCAATGAACTGATCACCTTTGCCGAACGGGGCGAGTCCGTCGATCACCAGGCACGACACGTCGACATCACCAATCGTGGCAGTGGCGCTGTCGTTCAGGCGGGTGCCGAGCGGCGACACGGCCTTGTGAATGCCAGGGGTGTCGACAAACACCACCTGGATACCCGGACGATGCAACACGCCACGCACCTGGGTGCGAGTCGTCTGCGGCTTGTTGGAGACAATGGCGACCTTGGACCCGAGGATCTTGTTGAGCAGCGTCGACTTGCCCGCATTGGGACGGCCGACAAACGACACGAAGCCGCTGCGAAACGGTTGCCCATCGGGCCCGATATGAGACGGCTCCGCTGTCGCCATGACATCAGCATCGACCGGTTCGGCAAAGGGGTCGGAAGCGTCTGCGGCAGATGCGGTCATGAAGCGGTTTCTTCGGTGAGATCGTTGGGCATGAGGATGGCGAAGGGAGCGGATCGACGCAGGTGCAGATCGGCGATTCGGCGGCCATGCATGCGCATGACCTCGAACTCGAGATCGAGTTCGTCGAACCCGAGCACGTCGCCCACCACCGGTACCCTACCCAGTCCGCTGAACACACAGCCCGCAACGGTGCGGTAGTCGCCGGGCGGCATGGTGACACCCAGCGCTTCTTCGACGCGCACGATTTCCGCCCGACCGTCGGCTCGAACGGTTCGATCGTCGATGAGCTCGACGAGCGGTTCGGGGCGATCGAATTCGTCTTCGATCTCGCCAACGATTTCTTCGAGAATGTCTTCGAGCGTGACCACACCCGCAACGCCACCGTGTTCATCGACGACGATCGCCATGTGAAGATCACCGGTCTGCAGGGCTCCCAAGAGGTTGGCAATACGCTGCGTCTCGGGAACAACCGGCGCCTCTCGAAGCCAGATATCGATGTCGTGCGCAGTCTTGCCGTCGAGATGTGCCCCGATCAGGTCCTTGACATGGACGGCACCGATGATGTGGTCGATGTCGGAGTCGGTCCCGGTGACGGGTATGCGGCTCAAACCATGCAGGGTGGCCACTTCGAGCGCATCGCCCACCGCGAAGCCGGAACGCAACGTGACCAGATCGGTACGAGGCGTCATGATGTCGACGACCAGCGTGTCGTCGAACGCAACGACGCGCTTGATGAGTTCTTCTTCTTCGTGGTCGATGCCCGTTGTCTGGCCAACGATTGCCAGCACTTGCTGCTCGTCGACGTCGGGGTCGGTGGCCGGTGCCGACGATGACGAGCGGTTCGCCAGGCGTGCCAGCGGCGCGGTCAGTGCGCCGAGAGGTGCCACTGCCTTGAGAATGGGAACCAGGCGAACTGCAGTCGCGTCGGGCGCGACCAGGGCACGGCTGCGGCTGAGTCCCACTGCGGTGAACAGCACGACGAGCACGATTGCGACGGCGATATACCCACCCGTGCGTCCGGCTATCTCTCGGCCAACAGCAAAGGCCAGCGCAGCTGCGCCCAACTGACAGGACACCTGCACGAATGTCAGTGAGCTCAACATCGTCATCGGGCGTCGCGAGAAACCGTGCAACGCTTCGACACGTTCGTCGTTCTCGTCGTCGTCGCCGGGATGGTCTTCGGCATCGGCTGCCACCAGTGCATCAGCTCTACTGCGGTTCACCCGAGTGAACGCCGTCTCGGCGGCGGCAATGACTGCGGCCAGGCACACGAGCAGCAGGGCTGCTATGACGAGCAGTACGACAACAGTGTTGCTCATGGCTGGTGGAACTGTTTGAGCATGTCGATCTCGAGCGCCCTCATGACCGCCGTTTCATCTGGCTCGCGATGGTCATGGCCAACGAGGTGCAACGCACCGTGTACGACCAGTAGCGCGAGTTCGTCACCCAACGGTTGGGGTGCCCGCTCGGCGACGGCGGGACAGACAACGATGTCGCCGAACATGACCGGCTGGCCATCGGGTACGGGGGCGGCGTCGAGGCCATCGATGGGGAACGCGAGCACATCGGTGGGACCAGATCCGCCCATGTGTTGGGAGTTGAGTTGCGACATCTCGTCGACATCGATGAACGCCAGACCGACTTCGGCGGGCGCCGGGTCCTGTGTGGCACGGCGTTGCGCCCCGATAGTGGCCGCGAGCAACGCCGTGAGATGGTCGATGTTCACTTCGTGCGCCTGCTGGCGATTGTCGACATCGACGAGGACTCGACCAGCACCAGCAGGCGAACTACTCCCACTCATGATTGGGGCTCGGCGCACCTACGTGGCATTTTTCCGACGTTCCTTGGCGGCCTCGGCATCTTTGCGCTTCTTCTCGTCGTTCTCGCTGTACGCATCGATGATGGCACCAACGATGCTGTGGCGCACGACATCGCGGCTACCGAGCAGCACGAATTCGAGTCCTTCGATACTTCGAAGCATGGGTTCGAGACGGTTCAGACCGCTTCGGCCATCGGGAACATCGATCTGGGTGGCGTCGCCGGTGACCACGACCTTGCTGCCGAATCCGATCCGAGTGAGAAACATCTTCATCTGCTCGGGGGTCGTGTTCTGCGCTTCGTCGAGGATGATGAAACTGTTGTTCAGGGTCCGGCCGCGCATGAACGCGAGCGGCGCAACCTCGATGACTCCTCGTTCTTGCAGCCGTTGCGCACCTTCGAGATCGACCATGTCGTAGAGCGCGTCGTAGAGCGGGCGAAGATACGGGTCGATCTTGGCCATGAGGTCACCCGGCAGGAAACCCAGACGTTCACCGGCTTCGACAGCAGGTCGAGTCAGGATGATGCGCTCGACCTCTTTGTTCTGCAGCGCTTGGACCGCCATGGCGACAGCCAACCAGCTCTTGCCGGTTCCCGCCGGGCCGATACCGAACGTGATGGTGTTTTGCTTGATTGCATCGACGTAGCGTTTCTGGCCCGCGGTCTTTGGTCGGATGCGGCCGCCGCGACTCGATTTCAAGATGTCGGCCGTGAGCACGTCGCTGGGATTCTCGTCGGCGGCGACCATGTCGATCGACTGTCCCAGGTTGGCAGCATCGATGGGCAGCCCACGCTGCAGCAGCATGATCATCTCTTCGAAAAGACGCCCGACCGTGTCGGCTTGTTGGCCACTGACCACGATTTCGTTGCCGCGCACCAAGATGTCGGTCTCGGGAAACCGCATTTCGATTTGATCGAGCCACTCGTCGCCTTGACCGAGCAGTCCAGGCATCAGGTGGTTTCCGGGAACGGTGAGTCGAACAGGCGCGATCGTCATGAGGTCATCCATCGGCCGGCGAGAACTACAGACAGGGTAGGAATGGAAGTCAGCCCTTGTTACTTACGTCGCCGTCACGTGATTGGTCGCCGTCAGCCTCTGCTGGGTTCGGCTCGGGGTACAAGTGGCTAAGTGTGCCAGGTTCGACCCGGCAGGCATCGATGAATTCCACGACGTCGGTCGTTTTCAGCCGAAAGACGCGACCGAAGCGATACGACGGCAACCGTCCCTGATCCATGAACCGGTACAACGTTCGCGTTGTGATGCCCAGTCGCTTTGCCGCTTCGTCTGTGTTCAACCACTCGATTTCGTCCACTGCCTGCCATAGTAGCCAGACCAGTCACTTCGCGTCATTCGGGGATGCCAGCTGCACCCCGACCACTCGACCGCGATCGATCAGACTTGCCCGCCCCGGCACGGTGCCACGGCCGGCGAGGGGTCCGAGCCGTACTCGGAAGATGTCGCCGTCGGCAACCGTTCCACCGATCACGATGCCGGTGCCGCTCGATCTCATCGGTGACATCCACGACCGAAGGCTGCGGGCGGAATCGGGCCGGGCGGAGGCCACTATTCGAACCCAAGGATTATTCGTGTTCATCAGGGCTTCGAGAGCTTGTGCCGCCGCTGGAGCAATGGCGTCGGCATCGTCGACCAGCACCGCGGTGATGACCGTGCTCGTCGTTAGCTGCTCAATCTCATCGACAGAGGGACGCTCGGGGCTCACCCGCACGACTGCGACCGGTTCGCTACATCGCTCGAGCTGTCGAGCGATGGTTTCGATGGCGCAGGATCGACCCATTCCGGGGGTACCTACCACGAGCACATGTTCGCCCGGCCGCAGCATCAACAACGCCGGCCCGAGATCCACGGCATCGACCCCGATGGGAACGACAACCAGTCCGCTGCTGTCGATAGATGCCGGTTCGAGCGTGTCGACATGCTGGTGCGACGGAAACGCCTTGACGGGAGGAGCCACCCGATCAGTCGACACGTCTGCCGACAGCAGACTCGTGAGATCGGGCGGTTCGACCAGTTGGATGACATGACGCGTGCGAGCGTCGATTGCTCGCATGGGTGGCAGCTCACCAACGTCTCGCAGGCGCAACCCGAGCGCCAGGAAACCGTTGGGATCGGCCAGATCCATGATCAAGCGATTCGGAATCTGCTGAGCAAGCCGATGGGTGATGTCTCGCGGAGTTCTGGCGGCAATCGCGAGATGAATTCCCAGGGTCGCCCCGTCACGAGCCAGCGCTGCCAACCGGTCGTTGAGTACCGATGCCTCGACCTCGTCGTGGGCGGCGAGCACAGCTGCCAGGTTGTCGATCAACAGCACCATGCATGCGTCGCCGTTGGCTGGCGAGGCTTGGCGTTCGACGAGTTTCGCCTCGAACATCCTGATGACTCGGTCGACCCGATCGGTCTCCTGGGAGCGGACGTAGGCCCCGGTATGGCGCAAGGATTCGAGCACGCAGGTTGCCCCGGCATGACCGTCGATGACATAGATGTGGAGCGCATCGGGTGTGGTGGCCAACGCCATTGCTGCACCTATCGAAACCAAGGCCTTGCCGGCGTCGGAGCCCGAAGCCCCGAAGATGCCGAGCGCGCCGAGGCCGGGATCCCACCGCCACGGAATCTGGGCCTGCTGGTCGGGAATGTCGGCCAGGCCAAGGGCGAAGCCTGCTGCAGACGTGGTTCCGGCCAACTCACGTGATCCGAGATCGATCCAGTCGAGGTGCGACGGCAGCGGAGGGGCCCACAGTGGACGAACACTCGATTCTCGCTGCGCCGACGCTTCGAGCACCGTGCGGACAAGACTCTGCAGCTCAGTCTCGTACTCGGTCTCGGTGTCGTCGAGATGCTCGTTGGTCTGGCTGCTCGGTTCGGTTTGTTCGGACTCATAGAAGAGTCGGTGGGGGCGAATCGAGAACCGTTGGTGTTGCGTATCGCGCCCACCACTGAATGCCATCTGCACAGCAACAGGGCGATCACCACCGACCCGCACGATGGCTCGGCCCTGCGCTCTGCGATCGATCCTGGCCGCGTCGGCGGTGCCAACCACATCTTGTGAGTCGAATTCGTCTTGCACCCGCAGCGCGATTCGAATGTTGGTGTTCGCTCGGATTTTCTGATCCACCACGCCACTCGGCCTCTGCGTGGCCAGCACGAGATGCATGCCGAGACTACGACCCCGCGCCGCCAGGTCGATGATGCCGCTCATCAGCTCGCCATAGTCGGTGGCCAATGCTGCGAACTCGTCGATGATGATCACCAACCGGGCCAGGGCAGTCGTGCCCCCAGCTACTGCCTGCTCGAAGGTGGACACGCCCAGTTCGCGAAACAGCCGTTCGCGCCGTTCGAGCTCGGCCCGCAGACTCAGGAGCGCTCGCGAAACGAGTGTTTCGTCGAGGTCGGTGATCAGTCCAACGACGTGAGGTAGGTCACGTACGACGTCGAAGGCTCCCCCACCCTTGAAGTCGACCAACACCAGATTCAGCTGCTCGGGGCTGCATTCTGCGGCCAGTCCGGCGACGAGGGTGCGCAGAAGTTCACTCTTGCCGCTGCCCGTCGTGCCCGCTATCAGTGCATGCGGGCCGTCGGCGGTGAGGTCGAGCTCGAAAGTACCAGACGATCCCTGGCCCAACGCCACAGTCGGCGCAGCGTCGGCGCGTCGCTCGGCCCAGTGGTGCGCCAACTCATCCGTCGAGCGGTAGCCGACCAGTTCGAGAAAGCTGAACGTGCTGGGTTGGCTTCCAGCTGTGCCATCTGCCGACTCAGGATCGCAGAATTTGGCCAGGCTGCGTGCCCATGACTCTGCGGTTGGCAGCGACACTCCTGTCGGTGTCGATGGTGACGGTGTGGCCGACGCCACCGACGACTCGGTTGCTTCGACCGACAGGCCGTTACCGGTCACTCGATACACGGTCGAGCAGACTGCCGGCAAGAGCGTGGGTTCCGACGCCAGTGCGATGCAACGGACCTCGACGTCAGCCTCGTGCGCCGCTCGCACCACCGCGGCCACATCGGCACCGGGAGCATCGACGATGACGAGTCGAACCGGCCCCGGGTTGGGCTGGCCCGGCGACCGATGGCGTGCGGCCGGCTGCGCTGGCGCCAGGATGGCGGTGATGGCTCCGACGTCATGGGTAACCCACTGATCATCGATGTGCGGTAGCCACTTGAGCCAGTCCCACGCTCGGGCGTTCTGAGGTGAACAGATCACGCCGATCCGCACGTCGGCCGGACCGTGTGCAGTCGCAAGCTGAGCAACAAGGGACCGGGCAACGGCCATGGCGTGCGCACGACTGCCAACGATCCCGACTGCGGCGTCGATCGACAGATCCACGACCAGCGGGACCGGGCGCAACAACAACGGCGCTTCGAGTAGGTCGGACAGCTCGACGGGAATGGCCTTGTCGATCTTCACCACAGAAGCAGTCGCTGCACCCACGCCGACCGTTGCCTGCATGAACCCGGGATCTCCCGGTCGGCGTTGCCACAGGCGCACCGATCCCGATGCGGCTCGACGCCACAGGGCCCCTACGTGCGGATGGTTGGCCCAACGCCGGCACGCTTCGGTCTCTGCCTGCTCGCCCAGCCGATCGGCGAGCTCTGAGCGCATCTGGGTGATGCGCTGCCCGCGCCCGACCGTGTCACGACGGAATCGACGGCGAGACTCCCACCAGCGACCCACCGCCATCACCGGTCCCATCAGGGCAAACAGGGCAAAAATCGGCCGAAAGAAGAACGCCATCATCAACGCGATAGGCAATGGAGCGAGCAATGTGGCCCACGACAACGGCGATGGCTCACGAACCGCCTCGGGAGCGTCCTGGAACATGATCGGCCGAGGTGCCGGAGCACTGGTAGGGCGAGGTGGACGGTTCACCGTGAGGGTGCCGTCGTTGGCCGAGCGTTGCCCCGCTTCGGGATCGACAGGACCCCCGACCGCCAGAACCGATCCCGAAGCACCGATCAGCGTTTCGATGCTGCGGTCCTGCTCGTGCCATGGCTTGGGGCGCCCGAACACGATCTGACGGTCGTCGACCTGGAGAACCCAACCGTGGCGGACGGGATTCTGGCCCGCAGTCTCGGCCAGCCCGCCGACCGTGGTCACGTGGAACAACCCCGAGCCGAGGCGAGCGACCGCTCCTGCATCCAGCCCGGCAACCACCGCTATTTCGACGAACCCCGCGTCCGAAGCGCTACTGCCTTGCGCCGCGGAGACACGCAGCTCGGAACCGCGATGGAGTACCAGATGAGCAGGGGTCGACGCCGGTGAGGCCATGACCGCGCCGTCGACCAGCGTGTCCGGCGGCAGCGCCAATGCGTCCAGGACCTCGCCGATCGAGACATCGACAGCCATGTCGACGACAACATCGGGTTCCGACCCGGAACGGGGTGCATGAACTTCGACCGCAGTCATGATCGTTGCACGTCGGCCCAATCCCCGGGCGAATCTGGTCGGATGGGCCGCGGTGGGGGTTCGCCCGGATATGGGACAGCGCCGGTTTCGTCGAGCAGCCACACCAAATGGGCACCGCTTTGCTGGATGTAGTCGACGTACTCGCGATCGTATGTGTCGAGCGCCGATTCGTGCGCCGCTATCGCATCGGCCCGAAACTGGCACGTGTCAGCGGCACGGAGCACCTCGTGCCGGCACAGCAACGCCGAATCCGCCGCCGACGCGACCCGCTCGGCCACCCGGCGCCCGAGTAACCCGCCGCGCAACACCTGACTGGTGTCGGTGCTGCGTGCATCGGCACTCAGATTCTCGAGCATTTCGGCCGCGTTGGTGAAGCGCACGGCAGCATCCTCGAACTCGTCTCGCGTAGGCATGGTGTGGTGCCCAGTCCGCTCAGCCGAACGAGAGGCCGGTGTTCATCGCCGTCTCGAGGTTCATCTGTTGTTGGGTCACCGCTCGCTGCATGCTGTCGGTCGACACGTGGGCTTGTTGCATGCTCGACGTGACCTGCACCTGGAAGGCCGTGATCGTCTCGCCCATGGCGCGCATCTGGGCATCGAACTGGGTGTAGGTGTCTCCAACGGCGGACTCGAAGGAGAGCATGGCACCGTTGAAGTCTCCGTAACCCGCCTGGAAGGACGCGGCGTTGGCTCCTGTCCACGTGGTATCGGCGAGTTGGGTATGCGCGGCGTCGACGGTGCCTCGCAGATGTTGCATCGACTGTTCGATGCCCTGGAGCGCCTGGCGAAACGACGCCTCCATCTCGGCGACCACCGTGTCGGCGGTCGCCTGCGTTTGTGCCTGCACCTGGTCGATCTCTGCGCCGGTGCGGGTGAGCTGTGCAGCCAGGGTTTCGAGCTGACCGGTCTCAGCGCCGAGCATGTTCATAGCCATCTTTGGATCCCTCATGGTAGTGGTTTGTGACGTCACTTTAATGGGGATGTTGACTTTAAAAAACAGGTGCCGGATCGGCTTGAAATCAACGATTTCGAGCCTTTCGGAGGACCTGAATG
>ENA-ORXT01000583-ORXT01000583.1-marine-metagenome-genome-assembly--contig:-NODE-583-length-56654-cov-6.538010_pt1 | contig 56654 bp, 44 predicted proteins | sample MGYA00237868_ERZ511482 | MGnify/ENA metagenome assembly ERZ511482 | reverse complement strand
GCCCGGTCACCCACTACTACGTCTCCCTGGCTGAAATTCTCAAGGACCTGGTAGGCCATCTTGGAGTCGTGGGTGCGGTCCGGCCCCGTGAAATAGTCAACGAGTTGTCCGGTCCCAAGATCGAGAACTCCGAGCACCCCCATCACAGGAAAGCCACAGCCCGGCTTTTGGGCCGAGGGCTGAGGATAGGCCGCCTGATTTTCTTCGGTATCAAAGAAGCCACTAGGGACAAAAGAAGCCACTAGGGACAGGCTCATAGTTGGAAAGCGGTTGCATGGTCGTTCGAACAGTGTATGGGAAGTGTTCATGAGAACGGCACGACTTCTGGGCGAGGGGCGGAGTTTCTACCACTGCATGTCGCGGGTGGTGGACCGCACATTCATCTTTGGTGGGGAGGAGAAGGAGTATTTCCGAGAGACGATGCGCAAGCTGGAGGCCTTCCTCGAGGTGCGGGTGGTGACTTACTGCCTGATGTCCAACCACTTCCATGTTCTCCTCGACGTGCCGGACCCGGAGGAGATCCAGGAGAAATTGGCCAGCTGGAGCGATGAGGACCTTCTGCAGAGACTGTCGGTGCTCTACTCCGAGGAACACGTTGCGGGAGTGAGCAACGAGCTGAACCGCCTTCGTTTCGCAATCAAGCAGGACGCGGAGAGTGGCAAGGGCGGCAAGGTTTCGAGCGGCAGTCAGTCGGATGCCTCGGGCTATGCCCGCAGAATTGAGCAGATCCGTGCTGGGTACCTTGATCGGATTGGTTCGATGGCCTGCTTCATGCAGTCGCTGAAGCAGCGATTTTCCTCCTGGTACAACCGGCGTGAAGGACGGCGAGGCACTCTGTGGGAGGAACGCTATAAGAGCGTCTTGGTCGAGGGCTCCGAGGACGCGCTATTCACCGTGGCGGCGTACATCGATCTGAATCCCGTCCGAGCCAATCTGGTGGATGACCCAAAGGACTACCATTGGTCTGGGTACGGGGAGGCGGTGGGCTCAAGCAGGACGGACCAGAGTGGGATCCTGGCTCAGGAACGGCTTGCGATCCTTCTCGAGTACGGAGGAGAGCAGGAGAATTGCCGAGACCGTTGGAAAAAGGTCGCTGCCGCCTACCGCCTGGTGCTGTTCGGGGTCGGTGAGGAGCGTCGGGGAATCGACGCAAAGGGCCACGCGATCCGCGCTGGGTTCTCCCGGGCGAAAGCCCTCGAGGTCTGGAAGCGAGGCGGGGAACTTTCTCTCCCACAGGTTCTGCGCTGCCGCGTACGCTACTTTTCGGATGGAGTTGTCGTCGGTGCCCAGCCCTTTGTGGAGCGGCTCTTCGAGCGCAATCGATCGCTCTTTGGCCCGCGTCGAAAAAGCGGTTCCCGCACGATGAAGGGCGCCGAATGGGGTGAACTTCGAGTGATTCGGGATCTCCGCAGGAAACCGATCGCCTAGGCTGGCAGGGCCACCGAGCCACCAGGGACAGGCTCATAGTTCCCATAGTTCCCATAGTTCCTATCGTAAAACCAAAAACCGTCGACAATATCACCTGCGGCTTCTGGGAGAATGACGAGCTTCATTGAGTCGTCGAATCGTCAATCTTCTGCTTCGCGTGCTCCCAAGAGATGAAAGCTGTTTTCCCATTAGCAAGACGATCAGCGCGCTCGTCGAGAATCCGGCGATGCCTAGGGGAGATCGCATCATCCGAGGAATCAGGTCGCAGTGCCTGCCAAAGGATCTCCATCGCGGCGACCTTCTCCGAAGCACTGAGCCTGGACACATCCTCTTGAGTAATCATATTGAAACATAATCTCCACTCCACCGAGATCAACCTACAAGGCGCTTCGCCAGGGAGCAGCCTAAGGAGCAACTAGGGACAGGTTATCGTTGGATCCCAGCTAGAGTCCCTCCATCCTGGCCTGATCACTTTTCGAAAGCGATTGAAGCCATTTTTGGTATCCTGCCTTGTCATTTCGAAGCCACTGACTTCGCAACCGTCGAATCGACTCTTGGGAAGGTTGAGAATCGACATTCGCAAGAAGGTGGTTTCCTGCTTCGATTGGGGAGGCGGAGACCCAAGTGGAGTAGAATACTGCGAGCGGCCTTCCTGCATCCTCGCCCCAGTAGGTCTTGATTGCTTCTAAAGTCTTGTCTGTACTGTTCGGCGCAGAGCTCCAGCCGATGAGGTATTCGTCTTCGACCCAGTGCTTTTTGTAGTCATCGGGCGATATGTGCATATCACGGATGGTCAGGGCGTGAAGGAGACTCTCGTGTGTTCCTTCTTTGACCGCCCCTGAGGCAAGGTAAGGGCGCATCTCTGGTGAAAGCTGGTCCACGAACTCGTTAATTTTTTCCAAACCCCCTAGATGGTAGGCGGTACGCCCGAATGAGCTCAGAGCGTTTTGCGTTTCCTGAGTGGGACTCATTTTTTCGAGTAGAGCGAAGACTTCATCGGTATACGTCCACTGATAGCGACTGACAAATTCTATGAGATCGCCAAATTTTTCAGACTTGCCGTGCTCCTCAAGATCCTTCACGAAATCGTGGAATTCTTGGGGCGGAGGGTTTTGGCGTGCGAGCTTGAGTCTAGCTTTGGTGACAGCCAGCGCTTCCGCGATCGTTTGTTCAGGACTCGCCGTTTGTCCAGGGCTCGCCGTCGAAGAGTCCTCCACAGGATCGCCAGACGTTGAAGGGTTCTTTGGGGGGGCGTTTGTCACCGGGGGAGCATCTTTTTGACAGGCGGAGAGGGCGAAGAGAAGGAGACATGACCAAACCCCTCCATTCGTCAGGCCCTGGGAGCTCTCTCGGCCCAATAAGCGTATCCATCCAAACTTGATGGTTAAAGGTGCTCGCTTCGCAAGCTATGGTCAAGGGCCGCGGGAAGCCGCTAGGGACAGGCTCATAGTTGTTGCCTCTGGCGAAGCGCCGCGGGGACCAGACGAGGCATGGAGTCGCGTGGGCCATCGCACGCAGCACACGTATGTCCCGCGGGTGGATCGCTGGCAGATGCAACCTGTCGAGCGCGAACCATGCGAGCCGGGTGATCGGTATCTATGCGTCGGTCCCAAAGACCGCACTGACTCCTTCAAGCGATCGGTGGCGGAACAAAATGTCAATAATCATAGGCTAATCCCCTCAGTGCCTCCTCTACGGACACTGGTGATGGAATTCTCGCTTACTCCTGCAACGACGAAACACGATTAGCAATAGAGCGCTCATCATAAGTATTCCCCGCGATGGCTCGGGCACGATAGGTGCTGGATCTGTAACGATTTGGAACGAGCTAGGGTCCAGAGAAAATACGATGTCAGAAACGAATGCTCCAGCTGGATCCAAATTAAAGACGGTCGCACTGACACTATTCGCCAATCCAAACGGTATATTGTCGTCTTCTTGGGGAAGGTCTGCAGATGGAAAAAAGGCAAAGGAACCAAATTTTGATATGTCAAATGTTGCCAAATAGCTGCCCGCAAAGCCAGGTATATTCGTAGCGGTACTTCCCTGAATATTCGCCGTGAGATCTTCGCCAATACTACCACTTTGAACGTTGATAGAATCGGTACTGTTGTTTCCAAAAATCGTCCAAGTGTCCGAAGCCGTCTGAAGGACTAGTTTCAAATCCAGCGCCGTTATATAGGTCTGGTTAAAAGCCGAACCGGACCCGATCGCGCCATTATTATACGATAGCGTTGCGGTGACAGGAGAGCTTACGACGATCGTTGAGGGCAACGTACCGGAGGGATCAGAAACAGTGCTAATGGATCCGGAATAGGAAATCATAGTCACTGCACCTTTCGCAAATGAGGTCAGCAGCAGCGTCAACAATAACAGTAAAATTACGAACATTCTCTCCACGCATCTTGAAGGTAAAAAGCTTGTGGCACGGAGGGTTCTGGATCTCATCCCAAATGACTTAGCCTTGCATCAAATGAAGCGCCACCGATTTTCCAGACAACCGAAAGAAGCCTTCGCAGGGGTCAGTAGTATCAGGGCCTGACGGGGGTCCTACCGGGGGTAGTCTACCAATCTTGACCTTTTCCCCTGAGACTCCTGATGGTTGATCGATTCCGCGCGGGCCGAGAGAGGGAAGCCACTATGGTCAGGCTCATCGTTGATCTCCATCATCCCGACCTCCTTAAGCGGAGGTCCAGAGCCGCGATCCAGGTGGTAGCAGGTGCAGGTCGAGCGCGTTCACCCGTATAAGACCATTTAGGCGAAAGGTAGGGAGGTGCGTCCCTGCGCCTCCGCAGGGAGCCCTAGGCGACCAACGACGCCCTCATCCCCGTCCCGATAGCATCGACCCACTTGCTACGGGGCAGCCTTGGGCCTCGGCGGTCCGTCGCTTCGCTCCTCCCCGGACGAGGAGGGACCCTCGTCCCTACCTCAAGGCAAGCTGTTTTGCGATCGCTCCAAACGGCAAGGCAGGGTAGATCCGGTTCGATCCCAGAGGAAGAAATCCCGCCCAGAGTACCCGACACCCCCCCACGAACCAAGCGCCATTCGGCCTAGCCCGACCGGTCCAGCCACTACCTCTTTCTTCGCAAGGCGATCAAACCTCCTGCAAAGCAAAGCAGGAGAGCCCTGGAGGGCTCGGGGATCGTGCTGAACTGCAGATCATAGGATCGAGCGACGATGCTTCCGCCGCTCCCACCGGAGTTGTCAAAGAGCACGGTTGATGTGGGAGAAAAATCCAAACCATTGACAACGAACTGGAACCCCGCGCCGGTGGTAGCTAAATTTACCGTGGTGCCATTGATGTCGACGTTGCGCGTGTCTGCCTCGCCGGACCCGAGGCCGACATTGGCTCCGATAAATCCGTCAAAAACGATGATGTCCCCGGAATCAGTGGTCGAACCAGAGACGCCAGTGACCGTGGCTGTGACGTTGTTCAAGCTGCCGAAACCAGTGTCAATGCCTTGACCAAAAGCCCTCTGGTTAGCGCCTCCTCCCAATACCTGAAGGGTGAAGGTCACCGAGTCGTTCGCCGTGCCGTCGCCATCCAGATCCAACGTTCCATAGGTGATCTGGAAGTCGAGGGGATCCGCCACGAGCGTCCCTGGGAATGCCCCGCCGTTCAGGGTTGACATCGTGATACTGGGATGTCCAAAGATTCCGGTGCCCCGGACGTCAAGGGTGTCGATGACTACCGTTGCCGCATGCAGCGGGAGACTCACGGCGAAGATGGCGGCAAGACAAACTTGAGGCTTCATAACCCGTATTACCACAACGAAACGAGGTCGTCAAGGGAACCCGCACTACTAGGTACAAGGGCCCTGCTAGTGGCAATGGCGCTTGGTTAGCGGGGAGGGTCGATGGTTTCGTCTTGAATTCCTCGTCGGGATCGAGCGTTTTGCCTCGAAGGTGGAACTCGACGTCCCCGGCGAGTTGCGGGCTTCGCCGGCGTAGCCCGCCCCTCGCCCCTCGCCCCTCGCCCCTCGCCCCCTGGCAACGCCAGCGCGCCGGGACGTCACGCTCCACCTTATGAGCAATCAACAGGCATGAAGTTTTCTCCTCCTCCGGAGCAGGGGAGAACGGGGCTTCGCCCCGGTTGACGCTCACCATCAGACACCTATCCGCCCACCGAGAACGACCTTGATGAAAAGCAGATTTTCCTGGCTTCGATTCCGACACCTCTTCATTCCTCGGTTGCGGTCGCTCATGGAGTAGCCGTTCTTGCTGAACCTAATGAACTCGCTGTTTCACCTATGGACGTGTTCCGCAGTTGCAGGACTGACGTTGGTTTTCTCCTCTTCCTGCAAAGAGGCGCAACGATCGCAGGCCCCGGCTCATGCGGTGGAGTTAAAACTCGGGGAGCCAGGAAAATATGGCTGGCGTGTCTTTGTTACCACGGACTGGGATGCGGAATACGCAGACTACAACACGATCCTGCATGGAGTCTCGCGGAAGCAGTTTGCTCAGTTGAATGCCTTTGTGGAGACCTTCGACGAGACCTATCCCTCTGGAAAGACGCGCCGGCAGGTGTTCTACGATATATTCTCCGACTATGACTCGATCAACACGGCCCAACCGGAGCGATATTTTACTCAGTACCTAGACAACCTGGAGGAGTGGAGGGATTCCGAAAAGGATGATGCCGTGAAGGGGGTGGCTCAGATTGCCCGCGCCAATTTCTTAATCAATATCGCCTGGTTTCACCGAGGAGGCGGTTGGGCCCACACGGTCAGTAAGAGTCAGTGGGCGAAGTTTACCGAAAACATTGAGCTGGCCGAGATGGCACTCCAAGAGGCTCCAATAGAGGCGAAGGAGGATCCACACTTTTACCAGACGTTGCTAACGGTGGCCGTCGCGAGCGGCTTCGACAAGACAGAGACAGAGAGCGTCATGCGGGAGGCGGTCGCCAATCATCCGGATTACCTTCCTCTCTACAGCGCCTACTCGTGGTATCTGGAAAAAAAGTGGCACGGTGAATCGGAAACCGATTGGCATGATGGCCTGGTGGCTGCGCTGGACTCTGCGACGATGTCCGCAGAACAAAACAACAAGATCTACGGGGTGGTCGTACGCTCCTACATGAGTGGCGCCTATGGCGAGGAGCCAGCCAGCAATACCTACCGACATTATGGCATCGATCAGAAACGGTTCCTGACCGGCCTAGGTACTTACGCTCAGGAAAATTCCGAAAGCTCACGCTGGCCCGACAACTACCTGTACCACGCTTTCAAGGCGCGTGATGAAGCCCATGTGATCGCCGCGCTGAAGTTGTGTGACGGCAGGTACGATGCCAAGCGGTGGAAGGGGAACTCGTGGTTCGAGCAACTGGACAAAATCGCGAAGCAGTACCCAGCGACCCGGGAACTGGTTTACCTCGGCCGGTAGTCTCTAAAAGTGGTCCTTCGTTACTTACCGCTTGCGCGACATGCTAAGCGGGCCAACAAAAGGCCAACCTCGCCGGTCTGAAGAGAGTGCAACGCTAGGGAAACAGAGCCGCTAGAAACGGCAACACTAAAGGAACAGCGCCAACGCTGCGACAGAGCAGTGAGGGACGGACTAACAGCCCGATAACACGAGCTTCACAGAAAGGATTACCAGTATAGCGGACATGAGCCGCTAGGCATCGACCCGAATAGAGGCCGTAGGGTCTTCAGTTCCTACGCCAATGTGACTCGTGGTTTTTTCAACAACCACTCTGCACTCCGGTGCCGTTGAGTGCACAGCCCCAGAAGCCAAGTAGACTCGTTGCCCACCTATGACTCCAGGGTCCGGGCTGCGTCGTTTACTGAGACGCCTCTTCTTTTCGAGAAAACAGCAATGGAAGGTAGATGTAATTGCCTCCAACATGCTTTTGAGACTGCTTAACGGTGAGACTGTGTTTGGCCAAAGATTTTTTCATGGTCCTTTTTCCATCGCACTGCGTTCAACATTGTCAAGCAATTTTTCGGGTCATGCCGGACAACCGAGAACCACTTGAGCCAATGGCGCTTGATTAGCGGGGGGTATCGATGATTTCATCTCGAATTCCTCGTCGAGCTCGAGCGTTTTGCCTTGAAGGTGGAACTCGACGTCCCCGGCGAGTTGCGGGCGAGGAGCCCGCCCCTCGTACTCTGGCAACGCCAGCGCGCCGGGACGTCACGCTCCACCTTAGGGCAGGAACGGTCACCGGGGTCTCTTGAATTGCGCCTCTCGGTGATGATCTGCGTCGCCCATCACTTGCTGCGGCTCAGCGAAGACCATCTCGACATGGATCGAGACATCCGCAACGGAGCAGAGATCAAAGGGCGTGATCAGCGTCGCAACGCGAAAATCAACGACATTTCCAGCGCTCCAGTTGACTTGACCTTGCCAACGGGACAGAGATCGAAAAGCATTGGCGATGGCCTTGCAGAGCGTTTGTCAGAGGATCGTCCATTCACAGAGTTTCAACCGATTCATCATCGTCGTGATTCTCCTCGCGGGGGCTCTGGTCGGCATTGAGACTTCGGACCGGATGGTCGCGGAACATCACGATCTCCTGGCAGCTCTCGACAAGCTCGTTCTCGGGATCTTCATCCTCGAGATCGTCCTCAAGATGATCGCGTTCCTGCCCAGACCGCAGGACTTCTTCAAGGACGGTTGGAACTTGTTCGACTTCCTCATCGTCGCCTTCTGTCTGCTGCCAGCGGGTGGAGGGTTCGGGCCCGTCCTCCGCCTCTTCCGCCTGCTGCGGACGCTCAAGCTCCTGACAGCGGTGCCGAAACTCCAGCTGCTGGTCACGGCCCTGCTCAAAAGTCTCCCGTCGATGGGCTACGTGACGATCCTTCTGCTCCTGCTATTCTACATCTACGGGGTGGCCGGGGTCATGTTCTTCGGCAAAAACGACCCCGTGCATTTTGGCAACCTCGGCTCTTCCCTCCTGAGCCTCTTTCGAGTGGTCACCCTCGAGGACTGGACAGACGTCATGTACATCCAGATCCACGGATCCGATGCCTACCGCGGCTACAACCTGAGCCCGCAGGAGCTGGCAAGCTACCCGGCAGCCGTGCCGAGGGCTCAGCCGCTTCTCTCCGTGGCCTTTTTTGTCAGCTTCGTGCTGATCGGCACCATGGTCATGCTCAATCTCGTCATCGGAGTCATCGTCAACGGCATGGAAGACGCCCGGATCGAGGCCGAGGTGGCTCGGATCAAGGCCGCTCAACAGGAGTTGGGCGCGACTGGAGGCCCCAGTCTTCGGGATCAGATCTCAGTCCTGTCGGCCCAACTGGCTGACGTCAATACCGCCGTGAAGAGACTGGGAAAAGTCGTCGAGAAGGACGCGGATATCGATGACCGCATGCAGCGCTGAAGCCACCTTGGCAAGGCTGGCACTCGGACCTCTCCTGCCGTGCCTCACTTGGCGGCCATGTCTGGCATCCCTCGAACCTAGGAAAGAGGCAGGACATGGCGGTCTGACGCGTCGTCGGCGCCATGCGGTCGCAGGGGCCTGCCTCCGGCGTGTCGGGGAATTAGCTCACTGACAGAGTTCGATGGTTGGAATCGGCGAGATATTCTATCGCGGACGAGGAGCGGGGCCTGCCCCGTGACAAGGAGACAGCACCCTCAGCGGCAAACAGCCCGCCGACCAAAATACTTCGCCGCAGGCGCTGAATCCAAGCCCACTCACCTCATCATTCCACCGAGATCACTTTGAAAATGGTCGCACGCCTGACAGCTGCAAGGAAAGCCCGCCAGGCAAATGCCGGTATCCAGGCGTAACGAAGCGCCGTTCTCGCTCGGTTAGAATGGCATCAGATGCAGTCGATCGATCAGGATCAGGCTCGCGAGGAAGGTGAGAAACCCCAATGTCTGAAAAGTTCGCCGTCTGGTGAGCAGAGTCTGTGGATGAAATTTGGAGGCGTAGTCGATCAGGAAATAGAGAAACAGGCTGATCCCGATGATCTCCAGACTCTCCTCAATGCTGGTGAACACGATGTACAGCTTGTCTCCCTTTCCATAGAGTTCATGACGACCGGCACCAATCATCTCCACGCCCATGGCGCCGAAGACGAAGACGATTCCAGAGAAGACAAACTTGATGGAATACGCCTTCGGCAGTGATTTGACGAACTTCCATGCGAAGGGCGCAAGAATCAGCAGCAGGATCGCGTAGGGAATCACCCAGCCAAAATGAAGCGCTCCGCTCAGGTTGAATCTTTCCTTCATGGGTTTGCTCAACCCGTCGTGAATCATGAAGTATTCATCGAGACTGAGGAAAAAGAACACGAAGGAGAACAGGAACCAAAGTGCTGCGTTTGATTTTTCGCTGGATTTTCCGATCCGAAATGAAAAGAAACTGCAAAATAGCCAGAGAATCGCTTGGTAGAAGGTCGGGATATTATGCTCATTGTTCAGTTCGAAAGCCTTGTTTCCGCCGGAGAATTCGCTGAAGAACGCGAAGTGGCAGAATTGCCCGATCAGCAGAAAGACAAAGAGACCAATGAGAAGAAGCCGGATTTGCGGCAAGGTGTTTGGATGCCTCTGCATTCTTGGATGGGGTTCTTGGTTGCTGGGGAGTGGAATCAAGTGCGGCCTGGATGCCCGAGATCCGAGATCCGAGTGGACGGCGCTACTCCGCCCGTGGAATCTTAATTGAACCATGACACGGTCAAAGGCTTTTTCCCATAAATGTTCTCCGCGAGGAATCGGATCCGAGCCCTCGCCAGCGACCCCGTGTCTCCGTTTCTCAAGGAACTGGATCAAGGAGCGTCGATCTCCTCGAATCGCGGGCAGTCGACAGCCTTGGAATTCGGGCTCTCTCCGCGAACAGGCTCATCAAGCTGCACGGTCTCCACGGATCTTTGTTGTAAATCGGACCGGAATCGTCACCATGTTACGGATGCAACACCACTTCAATCCCCTCGATCGCCAGGCCACTTCAGGAGAGTTCAGAAAGGCCCGATGCATGACCCCGGTTCTGACTCGATGGCGCGATGTCTCAATGGCCGGGGCGGCTTTCTCCTGTTGATCGGCACAAACCGCCTTCACGGACTGCACCATTGATCCTACCGTTTCCGGAAGTTGGATTCTCATGGGCAACATCTCCAATCAATGACTTCTGCACGATGATGACGGATGACAGTTTTTACAGCTCTCTTGAGAGCTTTGTAACATTCGATGATATCGCCAATTCCGGGTATTTCGCACAGGTCCCCGAGGACTGGGTTTTGCTTGTCACTGACATCCGCTCTTCAACCGAAGCCATTCAGGACGGGAAATACAGGGACGTCAACACGATCGGCGCAGCCTCTATCGTGGTGATTCAGAACCTGCTGACTGATATAGATTTCCCTTATTCTTTTGGAGGCGATGGAGCTTCCATGCTGATTCCGAGTCAATACAGGGAGGCCGCACAACTTGAACTGGCCGCTTTGCGGAACATCGCCGAATTGAACTTTGGTCTCCAATTGAGGGTTGGGGCGGTGCCGGTCAAGGATCTAGCCAATGAAGGCGCATCGATCCAGGTTGCGAAGTTCGAGCTTCATGCGAAAAAATGCGTCGCGGTTTTCAAGGGCGGGGGAATGACTGCTGCGGATCGACTCATCAAAAACCGACCGGACTTGTACGAGGTGCCGTCCACCGAGAGAAATTCGGTCAACATGGATGGACTGTCCTGCAGATGGAATGAAATACCCAATACCAATGGTTGTATCATGTCGTTGCTGGTCGCAGCGAATCCCGAATCAAACCTGACGATTTATTCCGATTTCATCACCAGATTAAGAAAGATTTTCGGCGGGCGAATTAGTGCGGCAAATCCGGTTCATCCGTCACGGATGACCTATCGATCTGCCTCGTCGTGCGCCCAAAACGAAAGGCGATTCTATTCCAAGTTGAATCTGCCCGGGCTTTTCAGGAGGATGGAAATCCAGCTGTGCAGCTGGATTTTCGACCGCGGCTTGCCGCCGTTATTTTTTAACAAGGACGAGTACGTCAAGTCCATGAAGCTGCACTCTGACTACCGAAAATTCGACGACATGGTTCGGTTCACGCTGGATTGTTCTGAATCACAGGTTGCCGACATTCGTGAGTACCTGGAAGACAGAAAAAATCTGGGGGAGCTGCACTACGGAATCCATATTTCCGATTCCTCCCTGATGACCTGTTACGTGCACGGCGTGACCGACGGGAACCACATTCATTTTATCGATGGCGGAGGTGGTGGGTACGCACTGGCGGCAAAACAGCTCAAGCAACAGACGCTTTGAAGAGGACCGCTCGCCGCTCTCTGACCTTGTCCAGATGCAGGCCGGTAGAATCAGCGAGGTATTTCCATCGCCAAGCAAGCGCGGGGCCTGCCCCGTGACGGAGACGCAGCACGCTCAGCGGCAGCAACAGCCGTCGTCCGCAACTCTTCGCCATAGGCGGTCACTCAAATCTTCGAACCACCCTCACTCGCGCTGAATCAGGCTGGAAATGGTCTTAGAATCACAGGCCTTGCAGACCAACACCACCGACCGGTTGAGAGTTCTGTATCCCTAAAGGCGTATTACAAACCGGCGTATCTGCTCGTTGATTCGACGCCGTCCGCCCCTAGATTTCGATCCGATGTTGCCTGAACTTCAATCCGAGCTATTGGCTGCTCTCAGACTCGCAGGAGCTTTTCTGCTGGCTCTGCCGCTCGGTTATGATCGGGAGGTGGAGGACCGCAGTGCCGGACTGCGGACCTTTCCTCTCGTGGCCATGACCTCCTGCGCCTTTGTGCTCGTGGGCCTGATGGCTTTCGCTAACGAGTCCTCGATGGCCCACGTTGCCAAGGGCGTGATCGGCGGACTGGGCTTTCTCGGTGGCGGGGCCATTCTCAAGAACGGCGGAAACGTTCAGGGCATGGCGACCGCAGCGAGTCTCTGGTGTGCCGGAGCCCTTGGAGTCGCCTGCGCCTTTGACCTCTGGATCCTCGCCGTATGCCTCGCGGCCGCCAACTTCGGGGTGCTCTTTTTCGGCCGACAGGCGAAAAAGAACATCGATGCGCTGGATGACCCGGGGAAAGGGATCCAGGAAGCGAACGAGACCAGCGAAGAGAGCGACTCGCAGGACTGAGCTGTTCGGCGGGAGGTCCGAGAGGCGGATCAGCGGACCTGGCGACGCCCGACTTGATCTGGTGGCAGAGCGGGCGGTCCACGTTGGAATCCGCCTCAAGCAGGTAGGCCTGATCAAAACCCGGTGTCTGCATGTCTGCGGCCGCGACTGCAACGGCATCGCCCCCCTCACCAGTGTCATGCCTCGAAGTGGAGACGGGGAGAGCGCTTGTCGAGGTTCTGCGACCCGATGCAGCAAAGCCGTCGTCGACGACCCGTGTCTTCTGCTGGAGCATGCCACATGGTGGCGATCGACACGGATTCCGCACTCTTCCAGTTCCGGGAGGAGCGAGAAAGTTGCTAGATCGGCTAGGTCAGCTAAATCAGCAAGGCGGCTGTCGCTTCGGTAAGAGACAAGCAGGCGCACGTCCACCCCGCGAACCGGTGCGGCCCGGAGGGTTCATGATTTTATGCCTGATGACGATCAGTTCGGGGGCGCGGGTCAATCTCATGGGGAGAGTTTGATCGGTAGACCGCTGGCAGAGGGAGCCGCCGAGTCGATCCCGCGTTCGCCTTGCCGTCGAACCGATGTCTCATCCACGTGCTCGTTGCGTGGTGGCGGCTACCGAGAATGGCGGGTAGGGTCCGACACCTACCTCGACCACAACCAACCTTTGAAAAAATGAGACTGAGCCCCCGCCTCCTCTTCCTTGTCGTTCCTTATTTCATGCGAGCTCCCACAAAAGCAAAAATTGGAATCGGCGTTGCCGTCGCGGCTTTTTGCCTTTGGACCTACCTCGCCAAGTCGCGGACCAACTCCTCGGATGGCCGTGCTTCCACTCCTCCCAGCCTGCCTTCCGGGCAGCTTCAACCATGAGCCTCGCCCTGCCGATGGCTCGGCTCCCCATCTGAGTCATGGCCAAAGAACCGATTTCTCGTGAACAAGAGTATGATCAGCGGGTTCCGCTGGTCAGCCGGCTCGCTTGGCTGCTGGACAATCTCTTCCGCATACCGGGAGTGGGCAAGCGCATCGGACTGGACCCTCTCCTCGGCTTGATTCCGGGCGGAGGCGACCTGGTAACGGGTGCCCTTGGCACCCTCGCCATCGGGGTCGCCATCAAAAAGCGGGCTCCGAAATCCGTGGTGGTGCGAATGACCGCCAACACCCTGCTCAATGCGCTTGTCGGAACGATCCCCATGGTCGGTGACCTCTTTTCTCTGTGGTTTAAATCAAACAGCAGAAACCAGCACCTTCTCACCTCCGCCCTCGACGACAAGCAGGATGTGAACGACGAGGCAGGATGGTTCCCCGTGGTGTTCCTATGCGGACTGCTGCTCGCCGTCGTTGGCAGCATCATCATCGGCATCTGGCTCCTCCTCTGGCTGCTGTGGAAGGCATTCACCTAGGCAGGCTGTTACTTGAAGTGCCGCGCCATTTTGTAGATCTCGGTGTCCCCGAGCGAGAGTAGTTCCGCGACGGTCGGGGTGGCGATCTCTACCCCGTCGTCCGGGATCTCGAGGTTCAAGGTCCAGAACACGCTGTTGGTGAAGCTCTGGAAGAAGTGGGGATTCGCCCAGGTGTGGTACATGTGCGCCGAGGTCATCGCTACCGAGCGGCCGCCGTTTTCCCGGGTAAAGGCCCAGTAGCAGGCCTGGTCGCGCCAGTTCTCCTTGTTCGCCATGTCATCCCTGTGGCTGGGCGCATGGGCGCTGTGCAGAAAGGTGACTCGATCCGAACCGGGGTTGCGCCCGTCCGCGTCGGTAAAGAAGTTGAAGTAGTACTCGTCCTGCAGCTGAAAGGTCTCGGGCACCCCGTTCGAGATCGGATGCTCCTGGTTGACCGTCATTTCCAGAACCGGGTATTTCCAGGTCCAGCTGCTCTTCGGATCCTTGCCCTTTTGAACCCAGTAATAGACGGCTCCGATCCAGTCCATCATCATCGCGGCATTTTCTGGCTGCAGTTTCCCAAAGGCAGGTGAAGGCGCGTCGGTGGCCCAGTGGATCACGATCAGGCCCGCCCCGGTTTTCTTGAGCACCCCGTCGAGATGCTTCATGTGCTTGGTCGGGTCTTCCTTGTCGTACAGGGCGTGGCGGGTGCCGCCGTCGGAAGAGATGATGATGAGATCCGCTTTCTCGACCAGCGCGGGGTTGTCCGGATAGTGAAGGCTGGTGGTGACCTCCAACTGACCGGCATACTTGGAGACCTCCAGCTTCGACTGAATGAGCAGACCAGCCTCGTCGTTGTTGTGGGAGAACTTGTTGTGGGTCGATTCGCCTCGGATGATGAGAATGTTCTTCCTTTCGGCCATCGCCGTGCTCATGGCGCCGATGAATCCAAGCAGTAGAAGGAGTCTGGATGCGAATTTCATCTCCGGAGTTTAGACTGGATCGTCCCTGGGTCGAGCGCCTTGGATCGACGTCCACGAAGGGCGGAAACGGACGGCACGCAGCTTGCCGAGCAAATGTTGGCCAAAAGAGCACCTCCTGCCGTGCAATCCCTCGATAGGCATCCTAAGGTGACGGCAGAAATATGACTGACGCATCCGCGACCGATCTACGCGCCGAAGGCCTCGTGGCCCTCAGAGAAGAACTCGAGGAGGTCATGGGCTTCCTGCAAGACGTGCTCCGCGATCAGGGGCAGGAGGACCTCGCCTATCGAGTGCCGTGGATTCGAGATCAATCGACGAGCGGTCCCGAACCGGACCACGCCGAACTGGTGCGGCTCTACTCGCAGGCATTCCAACTCCTCAATCTGGTCGAGCAGCGGGTCTCGGTGCGGACGGTGCGGGAGCGGGAGAAGACTCGTGGGATCACGGCGGAACGCGGACTCTGGGGCGCCACCCTCCACGCCCTGGCCGAGGACGGGTTCACGCCGGAGCAAATGGCGGCCGCCATGGCGGAGGTGGAGGTCGAGCCGGTGTTCACCGCCCACCCCACGGAGGCGAAGCGCCCCAGCATGCGCGAGCGCCAGCTGTCGGTCTACCAGCTGCTCCTGAAACTCGAGCACCCCGCCTACACCGACCTCGAACGCACCCTGCTCCACAAGCGCCTCCGCGCCGAACTTCAGGGCATGTGGATGACGGGCGAGCTGCACCTCGACGAACCCACTGTGGAGCGCGAATTGCGCAACGCCCTTTTCTATCTGCGCGAGGTGCTTCCGGAAGCAGCCGACCGCATTCGCCGGCATCTCCAGGCGACCTGGGACGCCCTCGGATTCGATCCCGCTCTGCTCGCGGCCGCGCCGGGTCCCCGGCTCCGGTTCGGACTCTGGATCGGGGGAGACCGGGATGGGCATCCCCTGGTGACGGCGGACGTGACCCGCGAGACCCTCGCCGAGTTGCGTCGTCAGGCAGTAAAACTACATCGGGCCGGACTTGAATCGGCCGCCAGCGCCCTCTCCATCGCTGGGATGGGCAGGTCCGAGGCCGCCGACCAGGCTGCCCCGGGGATCATGCTGGAGGAGGAACTCGCGGCCCTTACCACCCGACTCGGTGCCGAAGGAGAGAGCATCCTCGCCCGCAACCCCGGTGAACCCTACCGCGCTTTCGCCTACGCGATCCGCGCCATGCTGGATGCCGGCCTGCTCGATTCCGCAGGTTACCGGACCGAACTTGAGACTCTCGACCATTCCCTCCGATCCATGGGAGGTGAGCTCGTCGCAGACGAGCACGTCACCCCGCTGCTGCACACCCTGGATCAGTTCGGCCTGCACCTCGCGGCGCTCGACATCCGCCAGAACAGCGCCTTTCACGACCGGGCTGCGGCGCAGCTCCTGACCGCTGCCGGCGTCGCCGACGGAGAAAGCTATCCCGACTGGTCGGAGGAGCGCCGCTGCGACTTTCTGACTGCCGAACTCGAATCGCCGAGGCCGCTGCTCCATGAGAGTGTCCGCGTGGGGAAAGAGGCGGATGCCGTCCGCGATTGTTTCCGCGTCCTCGCCGACCACTATCGCAATCATGGACCGAAGGGCTTGGGGTCACTGATCGTAAGCATGACCAGAGACGTCTCCGATCTGCTCCTCGTTCACCTTTTCGCGCGCGAGGCGGGACTCTTCGCTGCCGGAGAATCGAAACCGACTTGTCCGCTCCCCGTGGTGCCGCTTTTGGAGACCCTCGACGATCTCGGCCGGGGAGATGAAATCGTGGGCGCCTACCTTGATCACCCCGCCGTCGCTCGTGCGCTTCGCTCTGGCGCGGGGGAAGGAACACCGCAGCAAGAAGTCATGCTCGGCTACAGTGACAGCTGCAAGGACGGGGGCATCCTCGCGAGCCGGGTGGGTCTTTTTCAGGCCGAGCATCGGATTGCCGAAGCCGGCCGCGAGCGCGGAGTCACGATCGGCTACTTTCACGGCCGGGGAGGAAGTATCAGCCGCGGCGCGGGCCCCATCCGGGCCTTCGTCCGATCCATCCCGATCTCTGCTGCGGGCGGGAAGTTTCGGATCACCGAGCAAGGCGAAACGATCGCTCAGAAATACTCCAACCTCGCCGGCGCCGCCTACAGCCTCGAGGTGATGCTCGCCGCAGTGACCGAGGCCCAGGTTCGAGGAGCGCGCGAGGAAGCAGAGGCGGGGCTTGACCCCCTGTTTGCTTCCACTCTTGCGTTTCTCTCGGAGCAGAGCCAGGGCGCCTACCGCTCTCTGCTGGAGACCGATGGGTTCATCGAGTTCTATCGGGAAGCGACGCCGATCGACGTTCTCGAAAGCATCCAGATCGGTTCCCGCCCCGCCCGCCGCACCGGCACGGCGAGCCTCGATGACCTTCGTGCCATTCCCTGGGTGTTCAGCTGGACCCAGGCCCGTTTCTATCTCACAGGCTGGTATGGCGTCGGATCTGCCCTGACTCTCCTCGAGGAACAGCAACCCGAGGCCTACGCCCTTCTTCGCGAACAGGGGGCCCGCAATCCCTTCGTGCGCAGCCTGCTCTACGGGGTGGAAGAGAGCCTCGTCAGCGCCCGCCCTGATCTGATGGCCGACTACGCTGCCCTGGTCAACGACACAGCCCTCCGAAAGCAGTTCATGGACCTGATTGAGAGCGAGCGCCAGCGCTGCGTCGATCACTTCGCGCGCCTTCTCAGCGGAACACTCGAGGAGCGCCGTCCCCGCTTTGCAGCCACCCTCGAGTTGCGTGAGCAACCGCTCTCCACCCTCCACGAACTGCAGCTCGAACTCATCCGTGAATGGCGGGCCAAGGGCGGCTCTCTGCCCACCCCGCTGCGGCTCACCGTCAGCGCCATCGCCAGCGGACTTCGATCGACGGGCTAGAGATGGCTCGGGCGATCGGAACACACGATGATCGGGAGCCGAAGGAATTTCCTCAGCGTGATGACCGGGGCCCGGCAGTGCCTTGGTTTCCGGTGAAGGTGCGGTCGCTGAATCGGGGGCGGAGCTAAAGCTGTCTTATGAGGTGATGGCGGACGCTCAGTACGTCGACGCCGACGTGCAGGGGCCCGCCACTAGCGGGAGTCGATCAGCCAGACCTCGCCTTCGGCGTGCATCTCGGCGACCCCGCAACCGCTGCCTCGTACCATTCTAACTAACCTTCGCTGGCACTACGGATCGTCATGCAGAAGTTCGAGTAGATTGATCCGCGCCTCGGAGCGGCTGATCCGGTGGCCGAGGTACTCGACGAGCACCTGCCCTGACCATCGGCCCGCCTGGTTGTCGATCAATTCGGTGGCGGACTCGAGCCGACCGTCATTGAGCTGCCGGAGATCAAGCTTCGCGGCCTGCCGGCTGAGAAAGACGCCGGGCCACCCAAGGAGTTCGCACCCGATGTGGAAACGCAGGTGCCGGTAGACTTCTCCACGCTGCCCGAAAGCCACGAGTTCCTCCCGAAAACCGAGGGTGGGGATATGCTTGGAAGGTCGACGTCCAAGATAGTTGCGCACCTCCTTGAACACGAGAATGAACCCCAACCGCCACCGCCAGAGAAACGGGCGAGGCCGGGCGAGATCGAGCATCGACTGAACGAAACGTTCGCAGTCATCACTGGCTTGAGAGGAGTCGGACATTCGTAGTGAGGATAGGGGGAGAGCGGTTCTCTGCCAGAGGAATGGGGACATGGACCCGCGGTCTCTTCGACAGCGCACCTTGATCCAATTCGACGAACCCGCCCCGAAACCCGGCGTGTGCTTCGCCGATCATTCATCTTCCAATCGCGTCCGAAAATCATCACCAGGTCACAATGAGGCGGTAAAGTGCGGCGGTGATCATGTGGAAGTAAAAAACAGCTGTCGTGCCGCGGACGACTGCAATGGTCCCAGGCCTGATGGCTGCTTTCGCGAGACGCCCTCGCTGTCCTGACTCCCTCTACGGCGCCAACTCCGTGACCTCGCCCTCGATCGCAATGCCGAGAATCACGCCGCCCTCCGAGGGAAGTCGCAGGACCCAGCCATCGGCGCCTGCCTCGTCGGGGTGGCGGTACTCGATCTTCTCAACCCGCTCGACCACCGATTCGGACGCGGTGAACTTGAGCTTGGAGAAGTCTTCGGCATCCGCCGGGTAAACGTCGAATTCCCCGTGGTAGGCGAGCAGGCCGGAGCGCACCATCGTCAGAAGATTCCGATCGCTGCCCTGCGCCTGCTTGATCGCGGCGCTGGCCTCGGCCTGAACAGAGGGCGCGGCCACGACGGGTGCCGGGGCCGCGAGAGGTACCGGCTCGGGGCGGACCGTTTTCACGGTTCCATCCTTCATCCCCAGGGTCACGCGCCCGTCCTCGTAACGATACGAAACCAGAACATCATCGGGCACTCCCGCACCAGCCTCGGGCCGATACTGCGCTCGTTCCCGGAAGGAGGCGGGGAACTCGCCCTTACGCGAGGCGATTTCAGCCCAGTCCTTCGGAAGGGAGCCGGTTTCCTCTTTCATTTCCAGAGAGGCAGTGGTCACCTCGCGCACCTGGCTCACGATTCTCTGCGTCTCTCTCTTGGGGTGCACGGTCGAGGTCAATCAACAGAAGCCTACCCCGAAGATGACTCCGAAATATCCGAGGGCGATCCCAGCGGTGGCAAGCCCGCTCCCCTTGAGGTTCAGGAAAGGGTTGCTGATCGCGCTTCCGGATCGGTGCCCGCAGACTGCCGCCAGCAAGGCCAGCAGAGCCCCGACCCCAAAGCCGCCAAGAAGAACTGCAATCGGCAGGTGCGCCGCGAACAGAAACAGCAGAAAGAACGCGACCAGGAGGAGGGCGAGGATCCCCAGAACCAGAGCCCAGACGGCCAGAGCCGACGTCGTTTTGGGCCTAGTGGACAGCGCCGTTGGATGACTGACCATTGCTCACGTTGCCCAGGCTTTCCTTCGATGTCGAGTCTCTCTCTTTCGAGTGGGCCGCGAGCACCGTGATCCGACAATTGACAGTCTTGGATGGGGCGCGAGTCTCGCTCTGTGGCCGAATTCCCCGACAAGGACTTGCACCGTTCTCCGCTTCACGAAGCGCACCTCGCGCTGGGGGGACGGATGGTTCCTTTTGCGGGCTGGGAAATGCCGGTCCAGTACGAAGGCGAGCGCGGCGGGATCCTGAGGGAGCACCGTGCCGTGCGCGAGAGCTGCGGCGCCTTCGACATCTCCCACATGGGACAGCTCTGGGTGCGCGGCCCGGGCGCGGAAGCCTGGCTCAACCAGCAGCTGACCAACGATCTCGGGATGCTCGGCGAAGGGGAGGGTCAGTACAGTTTTCTCCTCAACGAGGCAGGCGGGGTGATCGACGATCTCATCGTCTACCGGCGGGGAGCCGAGGAGTTTTTCCTGGTGGTGAACGCATCAAGACGCGCGGACGACCTTGCCTGGCTCACCGGACGTCTCGAGAGCGAGGTGGAACTGGTCGATCAGAGCGACGACTTCGCAGGGCTTGCGATTCAGGGTCCCAACGCTCCCGAGGTCTGGGAGCGGTTCGTCGATGGTCAGCAGGAACTCCCCCCGCGCAACGGAATCGCGGTGGTCGGCGAGGATGGGATCGTCTGTCGCACCGGGTACACTGGGGAAGACGGCTTCGAGTTCTTCTGTCCGGCCGCGATCGCCGAGGAAGTCTTTGCCTCCTTCCTCGAAGCGGGCGCGGCGCCCTGCGGACTCGGGTGTCGCGACACGCTGCGACTCGAGGTCTGCTACCCGCTCAATGGATCGGACCTCGGCCCCGACCGCACGCCCCTCGAGGCGGGGCTCGGATTTTTCGTCAAGCTGGACAAGGGTCCCTTCACCGGGAGCGAGGTTCTCCGCGCGCAGAAGGACGAGGGACTCCCGAGCCGGCTCGCCGCGATTCAGATCGTCGGCAAGGCTCCTCCGGCGCGGCCCGGCTACCCCGTTCTCCATGAAGGGGAAGAGGTGTCCGCGTTGACAAGCGGGGCGCTCTCTCCGAGCCTCGGTCGGGGCATAGGACTGGCCTATCTGCCGCCCGAGCTTGCGAAGGTCGGCACCAAGCTGGAGATCCAGATTCGCACCCGCAACTTCCCGGCCGAAGTCGTGAAAAAACCCTTTTACAAGAAAGAATCAAACTCATGAACGTCCCCGACAACCTCCGCTACCTGGACAGCCACGAATGGATCGCCACCGGCGACGGTCCCCTCTCGGTGGGCATCAGCGATCACGCTCAGGAAGAGCTCACCGACATTGTCTACGTCGAGCTTCCCGAGGTCGGGCGCGAGATTGCCAAGGGTGAAGCCATCGCGGTGGTCGAATCGGTCAAGGCGGCCAGCGACATTTACAGTCCAGTCTCGGGAACAGTCGCGGAAGTGAATCCCGAACTCGAATCCGAGCCGGCACTGCTCAACACCGATCCCTACGGGAAGGGATGGCTTTTCAAGCTGGAAGGCGTCGATCCCGCCGAGATTGAGGCAATGCTCGATGCCGATGGGTATCGGAAATTGATCGGATGAGTCGGGACTCCGCGGCTCGGTGGTGGGAGTGCAAGATGCTGACCTTCAACACCCAGCGCAAGAGGATTGGCATCGTGACCACCGCAGACTGGGATCTCCACGAGCGGACGCCAAATCAGTGGGGCGCCGAGCGATGGGAACGGGTCGCCACTTCCAAGATTGACGGAGGCGGCCTCATGCAGGCTCTCACCCACACCTTCAAGCGAACGCTTCCTTTTTCATGACTTTCCAACGCAGACATATCGGCATTGATCCCGCCGACGCCGACGCCATGGCCCGCGAGACCGGCTTCGACTCCGTCGCCGACCTCGTCGATGCCACGATCCCAGCCGACATCCGTTCGGACCAGTCGCTGGACCTGCCCGCGGCGCTTTCCGAACAGGAAGCCCTGGCTCGTCTGCGCGGCATGCTCGGCAGGAACCGTGTCCTCAAGTCCTTCCTCGGACTCGGCTTTCACGGCACCCACGTTCCGCCGGTGATCCTGCGCAACATCATTGAAAACCCCGGCTGGTACACCGCCTACACGCCCTATCAGGCCGAGATCTCCCAGGGTCGCCTGGAGATGCTTCTTAATTTCCAGACGATGATCTGCGATCTGACGGGGCTCGACGTCGCCAACGCCTCGTTGCTCGACGAAGGCAGCGCAGCCGCCGAGGCGATCGCGGTCTGTGCGGCTGCCAAACCGAAGGGAACGTCCTTTTTCGCCGACGAAAAGTGTCATCCGCACGTGCTCGATGTCGTCCGCACCCGTGCGCTGGCAATCGGGCTCGAGATGGAGACCGGCGTGGCCGAGGACTTCGACTTCGCGGGCGCCGAAGGACTCTTCGCAGCCTTGCTCCCCTACCCCGACACCGAAGGTGCGGTGCGAGATCTCGAACCCGTCATCGCCAAAGTGCACGAGGCCGGAGCACTGGCAGTCGTCGATGCGGACCTCCTCGCCCTCACGCTGCTCAAGTCGCCCGGCGCGATGGGGGCCGACGTCTGCATTGGCAACAGCCAGCGCTTCGGCGTGCCCCTCGGTTTCGGCGGACCGCACGCGGCCTTCATATCCGTCCGCGATCAGCACAAGCGCAAGCTGCCCGGGCGCCTCGTGGGTGTTTCCAGGGACCGCCTCGGCAACCCCGGCATGCGTCTCTCGATGCAGACCCGCGAGCAGCATATCCGGCGCGACAAGGCGACCAGCAATATCTGCACGGCTCAGGTTCTCCTCGCGGTCACGGCAGCCGCCTACGCGATCTACCACGGACCCGACGGACTCAGCGCGATCGCTTCAGACGTTCACCGCCATGCGGGAGCGCTCCGGGATCTCCTTTCCGAATCGGGCATCCCGATCCGGCACGCCAGCTTCTTCGACACGCTGGCCATCGAGGTCGAGTCGAGTGCCGCCGTCCTCGAGGCCGCGCTGCTCGGGGGGATCAATCTGCGCGCCCTCGATGAGAAAACCGTGATCGTCGCCTTCGACGAGACCACCACGGCAAACGACGTCGTCTCCGTCGCCCTCGCCTGCGGAGCCAAGGTCGATGGCACGGTCAACCTCACCCCTGAGAGCCGCCTTGCCACGAAGCGCGAGTCGCCCTTTCTCACTCACGAGGTCTTCAACTCGCATCGCTCCGAGACGGAGATGCTTCGCTACCTGCACCGACTCCAGACCCGCGACCTCGCGCTCGACACCTCGATGATCCCACTCGGCTCGTGCACGATGAAGCTGAACGCGACGGCCGAGATGATCCCGGTCACCTGGCCAGAGACCGGCGCCATCCATCCGTTCGCACCTCGTGACCAGGCGGAAGGCTACCTCGAGATGTTGACGCAGTTGGAAATCTGGCTCGCGGAAATCACTGGTTTTGCCGGCGTCTCTCTCCAGCCCAACGCCGGCTCCCAGGGCGAGTTCGCGGGACTACTCGCAATCGCACGGTATCACCAGAGCCGAGGCGACGACGAACGCGACGCGTGCCTGATCCCGACCTCGGCTCATGGAACCAATCCGGCGAGCGCGGTCATGGCCGGCATGAAGGTCGTGCCGGTGAAGTGCGACGACGAAGGCAACGTCGATCTCGCCGACCTGAAAGCCAAGATCGAGGCCAACCGCGAGACACTCTCCGCACTCATGGTGACCTACCCCTCGACGCATGGGGTGTTCGAGGAACCGATCCGCGAGATTTGTCAGCTCGTCCATGATGCCGGCGGCCAGGTCTACATGGATGGCGCCAACATGAACGCGCAGGTGGGGCTGACTTCGCCCGCCGCGATCGGCGCCGACGTCTGCCATCTCAACCTTCACAAGACTTTCTGCATTCCGCATGGCGGCGGCGGACCGGGCGTCGGGCCGATCGGGGTGGCCGCGCATCTCATGGACTTCGTGCCCGGGCACGAGCTGCTCGACCTCAAGGAGGGCGCACTCTGCTCCGCACCTTACGGAAGCGCGTCGATCAACGTGATCCCCTGGATGTATATCGCCATGATGGGCGCGGACGGGCTCAAGGCCGCCACCGAGGCCGCCATCCTCTCCGCGAACTATATGGCGCAGCGGCTCGAGCCCTATTTTCCGGTCCTCTACAAGAGTGCCAAAGGCCGTGTCGCGCACGAGTGCATCATCGATCTTCGGCACGTGGAGGAGGTCACAGTCGAGGACGTCGCCAAGCGTCTCATCGACTACGGTTTCCATGCCCCGACGATGAGTTGGCCGGTCGCCGGCACCCTGATGATCGAGCCCACCGAGAGTGAAAGCCGCGCCGAGGTCGATCGCTTCTGCGAGGCGATGATCGCGATCCACGGCGAGATTGAGAAGATCCGCTCGGGGGCTTCCGACCCCGAGAACAACCCGCTGCGCAACGCCCCCCACACCGCTCTTGAACTCGCCGGCGAGTGGCAGCATTCCTACACCCGCGAGGAAGCCGCCTACCCCGCGCCTTGGACCCGGGAGTTTAAGTTCTGGCCGCACGTGGCGCGGATTGACAACGTCTACGGCGACCGGAATCTGGTCTGCACCTGCGAGTCGGTCGAGTCCTACGCGGATTCCTAGCCTGTCAAGGGCACCGATTTGACTTGAACATCAAAGGCCTTCGAACAGCAGGGGACACACCTGCCCCCGAGATCACGGGCGGTCCGCCGGAGCTTGGCAGCAGCTCCCATCGTCCCGACGTTGCGGGACTCCTACACGGTGAATGGCCGAGACCACCGCTTAATCAAGCGCCATTACTTCTGGGCGGACAACACCTCGCGCCTGCTGCCGACGGCTCTCTGCGTGCTCGCCCTTCAAGAACTGAAGGGGAAAGCACGCGGAGAATCTGAATCGTCGCACATCAGGCTCCATTGATCTCTTCAATGAATTCCCTTGGCAAATCAACTCGCCCAAGGGTCACTTCCTCTTAGAATAGAGTCATGAGCAAGTTCAATCACGCCGCTGTACTCGGATCCGGAAGCTGGGGCACCGCCCTCTGCGTGGCCCTCGCCGATGCAGGCCTGGCTCCAGTGGCCTACGGCAACGAGGCAGACGTCGCTGCCGATCTCAACGAGAATCACCGCAACTCGAAGTACCTGCCCGATGTCGAGGAACTCCCCGACTCGATCACCGGCACCCTCGACATCGAGGATGTCGCGAGCGCTCCTCTCATTCTTCTGGTCGTGCCTTCCAAGGTCGCCCGCATCGTGCTCGCCCAGCTTCAGGCAAGTGGGAATCTCTCGAAAGACGCCGTGTTCCTTGCCTGCACTAAAGGCATCGAATTGGAGACCGGGCTGCGCATGCACGAGCTCATCCACGAGCATTTTCCGGACAACCCCGTGGCCGTACTCTCCGGCCCCAGTCACGCCGAGGAAGTCGCCAAGCGCATGACCACCGCAGCGGTCATCGGCTGCGAGGATGAGGCGCTCGCCGCCGAGCTGCAGAAAGTCTTCACGCTCCCCTGGTTCCGCACGTACACCAGCACCGACGTCGGCGGGATCGAACTGGGCGCGACGGTGAAGAACATTTTCGCGATCGCCGCCGGGATCATCGATGGCATCGGACTCGGTGACAACGCCAAGGCAGCCATGGTCACACGAGGTCTCGCCGAGATGACCCGTCTCGGCGAAGCACTGGGGGGGCGGCCCGAGACCTTCCGCGGCTTGAGCGGCATCGGCGACCTGATCGTGACCTGCTACAGCCCACACAGCCGAAACCACACGATGGGCCGACTGCTGGGCGAAGGGAAAACTCTCGAGGAGATCACGGCCAACCAGACGCAGGTGGCCGAGGGATACCCGAATGCGGAGTCCGTCTACCACCTCGCCCGAAAACACGGCATCGAGACCCCGATCATCGATCAGGTCTACGCCGTGCTTTACCAGGGCAAGGGAGCGAAGGAAGCCCTCGCCGAACTGCTCTCGCGCAATCCCCGGCCGGAGGGAGATTAGAGAGAGAGATCGCCGGAACGGCTAAAACTCCCGGGTCGGGCCTTGGGGGAACATGCCGGTGCCGGCGGAGTCACGCGTCACCAGAAGCGGCTTCTCGGCGATGAAGTGGTTGTTGAGGTAGATCTTGAACTTCCAGAAGCCGGCGGCGTCCACCGGGCGGAAGCTGTACCACGAGGTGGTGACGTAACCAGCATCGCCGGGAGTGAAAGAGTCATTCGCCGTGTAGACGAGGGCTCCCGTGCCATCGTAGAGCTCGACACGGTAGCGGTACGGATAGCTCGTCGGAGTCAGATCATGCCAGCTTGTCTGGAGGTAGACCTTGCCGTTGTTGGTATCGACGGCCTGGACGTTGTCGGCAGCTTCGCCAGTCGGCGTGAGCCGGGTCGAGCAGATCGCACGGTACTTGATGGTGGTGTTGGCGGGGAATCCGACGCAACCACCGAGGACAAGGAGGAGGGTGAGGGTGAGGGCAAGGAGAGACGCGGGACGAATCATGCGGGCAGGCTAGGAGGTTCAGGTGGGGTGTTCAAGCTTCAGGATGAAGGAGATGCAGGGGGCGCGATTCGCATCGATTCGATGGCGCCCGCCATGTCTTCGGCGCGGTAGAGAGAGGTGCCCGCCACCAGTACGTTGGCTCCTGCGGCGGTGGCGATGGGAGCCGTTTCGGCGGCAATCCCGCCATCGACCTCGAGGTGGTAGTTCCAGCCGTTCTCCTCGCGGAGACGCCGCACCTCGCGCAACGTGGGCATGGTCTCCTTCTCCATGAAAGACTGCCCTCCAAAGCCGGGAACCACCGTCATGACCAGAAACAGATCGATCTGGTCAAGGAAGGGAAGCGCGCCCTCGAGAGCGGTGGCGGGATTGATGGCGAGACCGGCGAGCACGCCGGCGCTGCGGATGCGGCCCAGCGTTTCGGAGATCCCCGTATCGTAATCGGCCTCGAGATGAATGGTGACGGTGTCGGCTCCGGCCTCGAGGAAGCGGTCGAGGTAGTGATCGGGCCGCTGCATCATCAGGTGCACGTCGAGATGAAGGTCGGTGGAATCATCGACGGCCTTGATGATGGCCGGCCCGAAGGAGACGTTGTCCACGAAGTGGCCGTCCATGACGTCGAGGTGGAGCCAGTCGGCGCCGGAGGTTTCCGCCCGCCTCGATTCCTCGCCGATCCGGCTGAAGTCGGAGGCGAGCAGGGAGGGGGCGATGATTCGAGATTTGCAATCCATGTCAGCACCGCACTATCCTCGGCGCCCTGCCCTCCGCAACTGCAACGCCTTCCGCGCCATGGACGAAACTCTCCCCGAAGAAACCAAGCCGATCATCGACCTCGCCAGCGACGAGCACTTCATGAGAGAGGCTCTCCGAGAGGCCCGCGCCGCAAGCCGGTCGGGCGAGGTCCCGGTGGGGGCGGTCGTCGTGAAGGACGGGCACGTGCTCGCGAAGGGCCACAATCAGGTCGAGATGCTCAAGGACGCGACGGCGCACGCCGAGATGCTGTCGCTGACGGCGGCCCAGGAGGCTGCGGGCGACTGGCGCCTCAACCAGTGCGACCTCTACGTCACCAAAGAACCCTGTCCGATGTGCGCGGGGGCCATCCTTCACTGCCGGATCCGCCGCGTCATCTTCGGATGCGGAGACGCCAAGGGGGGCGCGGCCGGCGGACTCCTCAATCTGCTTCAGATGCCAACGCTGAATCATCACTCCGAGATCACCCCCGGCGTGTTGCAGGATGAGTCGGTCCATCTGCTCAAGGAGTTCTTCCTCGAGGCGCGGCAGAGCTCTCAGGCCCGGCGCGAGATCCGTCTCCGCGCATTGGAGGAGGGATCGGAATGAGAAGCATGACCGGCTTTGGCCGAGGCGAGGCCGAAGGAGCGGGGATCCGCTGTCACGCGGAGGCGACCTCGGTGAACCGCAAGCAGCTCGAGGTGATCTGCACGCTCCCGCCGGGATTCGGCGAACTGGAGCGTGAGATTCGGATTCTTGCGCATTCACTGCTCTCGCGGGGGCACGTGCGGATCGCTGTCGAATTCGAGGATGACCCCCATACGACGGGGGGAGGACCTGCCATCGACCGGGACCGCGCGCTCCACTACGTGAAGGAAATTCATGACCTCGCCGCAGCGGCCGGGGGCCAGCAGGCCTCGGTTGATCTGGTCTCGGTTCTCGGTCTGCCGGGAGTGCTGGCCGAACCGAAAGAGGGAGATCCGGACATCGAAAAGGCCAGCCCCTTTCTCAAGACGGCGATCGAAAGTGCATTGGCTGCTCTCGTGGTCATGCGGGAGCAGGAGGGACAGCACCTTCGAGAGGATCTCGCCGTGCGGATCAACGAAGTTCGGGCCCATGTCACGGAGATCGGCGGCATCAGCGGGGGCGTGGTCGAGGCGCAGAAGAAGCGCCTCTTTGCCCGGCTCGAGGATTCAGGGATCTCGCTCGACTGGGAGGATGAGCGTCTCGCCCGGGAGATCGCTCTTTTTGCCGAGCGCTGCGACGTATCCGAAGAACTCGTCCGACTGGAGAGTCACTTCCTGAAGTTCGAGGAAATGCTGGCCCAACCGGATCCCGCCGGGCGTTCGCTGGACTTCCTCGCGCAGGAGATCTTCCGGGAGCTGAATACGATCACCAGCAAGGGCAGCGACGCGGGAATCGCGCATCACGCGGTGGCTGCCAAGACGGAAGTGGAGCGAATCCGCGAGCAGGTACAGAACGTGGAGTAGGTGCTGATCCCGCGTCGGGAGTCGGTCGGACTTGATGCGTTCGCTGGCGACGCAGCCGCTTTCGGGAGAGACTGCTGCGGAAGTGCATAGGCTATGGGCCATACGAAAATAGAGCGTGGCTTCCATGTCATAGAGTCCAAATTCTTTCGAATTCGGCTACAAGAGAGACGATGAATTTAGGAGAATCCGATTTGGAGAAACAGCCTCCTTACACCTGTGCGGATACCCGCAGGCCGCACGGGGCTTGAGGGCGAGAGCCGACGCGCCGGACCATCGGGTTTCTGCGTTATACTCGGTGAGATAAATTCCTCGTCCCCCTTCTCCAGACAGAGAAACCCCATGCAAGCCTCCCGATCTTTTTGCACCACCAGGCATTGGGTTGGGAACAACAGCGCCACTTCCCTCTCGCCATCGACCCTCGCTCCTTGGTAGACTTTGGCCGATGTCTACGAACTTCCTGCTCAAGATCGGCTTCGCACTCCTCGGGATCGCGATTTTCTTCTATGTCTGGGACCATTTCGGCAAGGCCGAGGCCGAAGGCGATCAGGTCATGGGCAAGTTCTTCGCGATCATTGTCGGGGGCATCGTGGCAGCCTTCCTGGTGGGCATGTTTGTCGTGCCGATGCTGGGCGATGCGGTCGGCAACTTCTTCTACAGCTCAGGTGAAAAGATCGAGGACGACGGGTCGAATGCCGCCGCCGCCATGCTCGCCCAGGGCGACTACGAGGGTGCCGTAGCCGAGTACAAGAAGATCGTCGCCGAGAATCCGGGAGAGTCTTTCCCCGTCTGGGAGGCCGGCAAGGTGATGGCGGAAAAGCTGGAGGACCCGGATGGCGCGATCGCCTGGGTCTCGGAGCAACTGGAAGCCCAGGAATGGGACGAGGACGGCGCTGCCTTCCTCATGTTCCGCCTCGCCGAACTCCACGAGGAGCACAAGGATGACCCCGACACCGCTCTCGACCTGCTCTCCCAAGTGGTCGGCACCTTTCCCGGAACGCGTCACGCCGCCAATGCCACCAGCAAGAAACGCAAGATGGAGCAGGCGATGATCGAGGGAAACAGCCGTCCTAAGATCGATGCCCAGCTTCCCGGCAGCGAGGGCGGCCCCGATGCTCCGTCTGGCGGGCCGACACGACCGGGCATGTCCTGATCAAGGCACAGGGCAGACAATCTGGCGGGTGATGGTCTCTCAACGCGGCTTTCGCGCCCAACCCCTCTTCTGGCTGGGGCTCGCGGCCGTTGTCGGGATCTTCCTCGCAGAGGCCTTTCCCCTCGGAGTCTTCGCCTACGGCTTGCTGGCGGCTGTGCTCGGAAGGATTTTTCTTTCCTACCCTCGCCCGGTGATGGCCTGCCTATTCCTCGGGGCGGTCTTCTCCTTGAGCACCTCGATTCACGATCACCGCGCCCGGCAGCTCCCCGACTACGCCCGCCTGGCAGCGGGTGGCGGCCTACCGGTGGAGGCCACGGGGCGGGTGAATCAACTCCTGCCCTCGCGCGAGACACCGTCGGGAGGATTCTCCACCACCGTCCGGCTGGAGTCGCTGCGGACTTCGGAAGGGCTGGTGCGCTGCCGATTGAAGGTCCGCCTGATGGGATCACGGGAACTCACCCGCCCGTCGTACGGGGACGAAGTGCGCATCACCGGTTATCTGCAGCTGCCGAAGTCGGCTCGAAACCCCGGTCAGTTCGACTCCCGCGTCCATCTTCGAAGCAGAGGCGTGCTCGCCGAAATCCTGGCCGACCGTGACAACAACGAGATTCTGGTGACCGGAAATTCCGGCTGGCCACCCTTCCTCGCCGCGGTGCGGGCACGCACCTGGCTGGCCGAGGCCGTCACTCGCGATCTCGACGACGAGCCGAACACGCAGGCGCTTCTGCAGGCCATGGCTCTGGGAGCCAAGGAAGAAGCGCCGGGCTGGATGATCGACGATTTCCGCTACAGCGGGACACTCCACGTCTTCGCGGTGAGCGGCCTCCACGTCGGGCTTGTGGGGATGATTCTCTGGGCCATTCTCGTTCCACTTCGCATCCCTCGAAAGGGCATCATCGTGATCGTGGCCGTGCTTCTCGTCGTCTACACCTGCGTCACGGGCCTGCGTCCGTCGGCGGTTCGGGCGACAACCATGGCTTTGGTCGTCCTCGGTGCTTTGCTCCTCGACCGTCAGCCCCGGCTGCTCAACAGCCTCGGGGCGGCGGCCCTCCTGCTTCTCGCGTGGGAACCATTCCGGCTGCTGGACCTCGGATTTCAGCTTTCCTTCGGCGTGCTGCTGGCGATCGCGATCCTCGTGCCCGTCTTCCGAAGATTCCTACAGCCGCGCTGTCAGCCCGACCCGTTCATTCCCCAGCAGCTGGTCACCGAATCGCAGCGAAGACGATCGCAGCACCTGCTCAAACTGGCCGACGTCGGTTCCGTGTCCCTCGCCGCCTGGATCGGCTCGACCCCGCTCAATCTGTTCTACTTCTCGCTCATCACACCCATCGCGATCGTAGTGAATCCCTTCGTGCTGTTCCTGACTTCGGGCATCCTGTTCGCGGCTCTGCTCAGCGCGATCCTGTCGGCCCTGCCCGGTCTGGGGCTGCTCTCCATACTCCTCAACAACGCCAATCACTTTCTCGGCTCGACCGTGCTCGCCCTGGTCGGCGGCGCCGCCTCCGTGCCGGGCGGACACATGCAGGTCGCCGTCCCCGAATGGCCCCCCTGGGAAAAGAAGCTGCACGTCGACGTGCTCGACCTCGGGCGAGGAGGCGCCAGCCAGCTCGTGCAGGTGCCCGGCCAGGACAGCTGGCTGATCGACAGTGGCGACGAGGACCGCTTCCGCTCGACCACGCTCGCCTTTCTCAAGACCCGAGGAATCCTGAAGCTCGATGGTCTGATTCAGACCCACTCGGACATGCGCCACACGGGCGGGGCAGAGCAGCTGACCTCTTCCGTCCAGGTAGACCGCATACTAGGTCCGCCGATGGCGGAGCAGCGTGCGGAGATCGTCCCGGCGACGAGGACTGGGCTGGAGATCCCGCTGACGGAGAGCGGTGAAGGGACCATCACGGTTCTCTTTCCGCCCAAGGGCGAAATCGCCTGGCGGACCGATGATCGCTGCCTGGTGCTCCTGCTCGAGTGGAAGAACTGGCGGATCCTGTTCAAGAGCGATGCCGGTTTCATCACCGAAAAATACCTGCTCGAGCATCACCGCGAGGAACTCCGAGCGGACCTCCTGGTCACCGGACGGCACAATAGCGACTATTCGCTGCTTGAGGAGTTTGTCCTCGCCGTCGATCCCCGTGCCGTCATCGCCACCGACGCGCCCTACCCGCCTGAGCAGAAATTTCCCTTCGAAAAGGAGGCCATGCTCGAGCGTCTTGAGATCCCGCTCTTTCTCAGTTCCGAGACGGGCGCGATGCGCATCCGCGCGACCGAGGAGGAGCTCAGCCTCCGTGGCTACCTGGAAGGGACGGCTCGGTTTCAACGCTGACTTGTGACCGATTTTTCAGCCCCAGCCATGTCAGCCAAATGCTCACCGCGCTGTTTACCTCAGGGCTCATCTACCGCAACCGCCACGGCAAATACTCTTTCGCTGTCCCACTGACGGGGAGGTTCATTCGGAGACGGGAATTGGACGGGCCATGATAACACTGCCCGACGCGGTCCACTCTTGCTGGTGCACCGTGCTCGACCGGAGATCCGGCTGACTTAGCTCACGGCGGCGGCTTGTTCTTCCTCGAGGTCGTACGCGGGGGGCGTCGGCTCGTTTTTGGCGCTGACCTTGACGAACTTGGGGAGGACGTTGTCCCAGTCGTCGAGGAAGGCCTTGGCACGGGGGCTGTCGGTCTTCTCGAGGTGCGCGTAGATCAGTTCCTGGACGGTCTTGATCTCCTCCTCGTCGCATTCGGAAAGCGGCTGCGCCTTGGTCAGGTCGGTGTTGTGGAACTGGCCAAAGTTGCCCGCCTCGTCGTAGAGGTAGGCCTGGCCACCGCTCATGCCGGCGCCGAAGTTCTTTCCGGTGCGACCCAGCACGACGACGGTGCCGCCGGTCATGTACTCGCAGCCGTGGTCGCCGATGCCCTCGACGACGGCCGTGCTGCCGGAGTTGCGCACGCAGAAGCGCTCGCCGCCGAGTCCGGCCGCAAAGAGGCGACCGCCGGTAGCGCCATAGAGGACGGTGTTGCCGAGAATGGAGTTCTCCCAGGTGTTGAACTTGGACTCGGGTCGGGGGCGGATGACGATTTCGCCGCCGCACATGCCCTTGCCGACGTAGTCGTTGGCCTCGCCGACGAGGGTGATGCTCACGCCCTGGACGAGGAAGGTGCCGAAGCTCTGGCCGACACTGCCGGTGAGCTTGAGGTTGACCGTGTTTTCGGGGAGACCTGTGTTGCCGTGCATCCAGGCAATCTCGCCGCTGAGCTTGGTACCGACATTGCGGTCGGTGTTGCTTACGTTGAACGCGAGTTCGACGGGTTGCTTGGTCTTGATCGCGGCGTGGGCGCGCTGCAGGATCTTGTCGTCGAGCGGGTGAGGATGGAGACCGTCGTTGCGGTCCATCAGACAGCGGCGGGGCAGCCGCTCACCGCGGTCGGCGGCGACGTCGCGCAGCACGCGCGAGAGATCAACGAGATTGGCCTTGGGATGATCGGGCACCTCGCGCTGGCGGAGGTGCTCGGTGCGGCCGATGAGGTCGTCGAGCCTGGTGTAGCCGAGCTCGGCCATGATCTCGCGGGTCTCCTGGGCGACGGCGTCGAAGAAGTTGATGACGTGCTGGGGGTCGCCCTTGAACTTCTTGATGAACTTTGGGTCCTGCGTGGCGATGCCGACGGGGCAGGTGTTGAGGTGGCACTGGCGGACGTAGACACAACCGAGTGCGATGAGGGCCAGGGTGCCGAAGTTGAACTCCTCGGCGCCGAGCAGGGCGGCGGTGACGATGTCGCGGCCGTTCTTCATGCCGCCGTCGGTGCGGAGCGTGACGCGGTCCCTGAGCCCGTTGAGCATGAGCACCTGCTGGGTCTCGGCGAGGCCGAGCTCCCACGGGAGGCCGGCGTGCTTGATCGAGGAGAGCGGGGAAGCTCCGGTGCCACCGTCGTGACCTGAGATGAGGACGATGTCGGCGTTGGCCTTGACCACTCCGGCGGCGACGGTGCCGACGCCGCTTTCGGCGACCAGCTTGACGCAGACGCGGGCGCGCGGATTGACCTCCTTGAGGTCGTGGATGAGCTGCGCGAGGTCCTCGATGGAGTAGATGTCGTGGTGCGGCGGAGGCGAGATGAGGGTCACGCCCGGGACGGTGTTGCGCAGCTTGGCGATCAGACTGTTGACCTTGAAGCCGGGGAGCTGGCCGCCCTCTCCGGGCTTGGCGCCCTGAGCCATCTTGATCTCGAGCTCCTCGGCGTTGGCGAGGTACTCGGCGGACACGCCGAAGCGGCCGGAGGCGATCTGCTTGATCTTCGAGTTCTTGTTGGTCTCGAAGCGGGCGGGATCCTCGCCGCCTTCTCCGGAGTCGGACTTGCCGCCGATCGCGTTCATCGCGATGGCGAGCGCTTCGTGGGCTTCGGGGGAAATGGCGCCGAGCGACATGGCGGCGGTGGTGAACCGAACGGTGATGTCGCGCACGCCCTCGACCTCTTCGATGGGAACGGGGCCGGTCTTGGCCGGTACGAACTCCATGAGGTCATGAAGCGAGACGGGCCGATTCTCGAGCGTTGCCTCGACGTATTTCTTGTAGTCGGCGGGGTCGTTGTCGCGGACGAAGGAGTGGAAGGGCTTGAGAAAGGTGGGGCCGGAGATGAGGTGGAGATCGCCATTCTTGCGATAGCGGAAATACCCGGGGTCGGCGAGCTTGAGCGCCCCACCATCTTCGGGGGCTTCCTGACCGTAGCCGACGTCGTGCCGCGCGAGCGTTTCAGCGGCAATGTCCTCGAAGCCAAGTCCCTTGATCTGGGAGGGGGTCCCGGCGAAACAGCGGTCGATGACGTCGGGCGCGATGCCGACGGCTTCGAAGATCTGCGCGCCCTGATAACTGGAGAGCACGGCGATGCCGATTTTCGACATGATCTTGAGGACGCCTTTTTCGAGGCCGGAGCGGTAATCCTTCAGGCCCTGCTCGAGAGTGATCCCCTCCAGCTTCGGCTTCCGAGCGGCCTTGTCGTCTTCGAGGAGCTGCTGGAAGGTCTCGACGGCGAGCCAGGGGCAGATGGCCTGCGCACCGAAGCCGAACAGGCAGGCCATCTGGTGGGTGTCGCGGGCTTCCCCGGTCTCGAGCACGAGTCCGCAGCGCATGCGCTTGGCGGCTTTGCTGAGGTGGTGATGCACGGCGCCGGTCGCCATGAGGGCGGGAATGGGGGCGCGGTCGGGTCCGACGGCGCGGTCGGAGAGCACGAGGATGCGGACTTCGCGATCCACGGCGGCTTCGGCGGCGGTCACGAGGGCGTCAATCGCCGCTTCGAGGCCGGCCGGGCCGTCGGCGACGGGGAAGGTGATGTCGAGGACTTCGGCAGGGAACTTGTCCAGCTGCTTGAGCTTCTCGAGTTCGCCGGGGAAGAGGAAGGGAGTCTCGAGACCGACCACTTCGGCGTGGTCGGGGGTCTCGGAGAGAAGGTCGCGCTGCCAGCCGAGCGAGACGGCGAGGGACATCACGGCGCGCTCGCGGATCGAGTCGATGGGCGGGTTGGTGACCTGGGCGAACAGCTGCTTGAAGTAGGTCGACAGCAGGCGGGGCCGCGTCGAGAGGATGGAGAGTGCGACGTCGTCGCCCATGCTGTGGATGGCTTCGTTGCCTCCGCCGAAGAGCGGGGTCAGCGCGATGTCGATCTCTTCCGAGGTGTAGCCAAAGGCGAGTTTGCGGCGGGAGAGAGCGAGAGGGTCGAGTCCCTCGATCGCGGGGTCGGGGTCGCAGACAGGGAAATCGACGCGGTTGTTGAGCCACTCGCCGTAGGGCTGGCGGTCGGCGAGTTCGCGGTTGATCTGGTCGTCGAAGCGCACCTCGCCGGTGCGGGTGTCGATGGAGATCATCTCGCCGGGAGCGAGGCGTCCTTTTTGAATGACGGTCTCGTCCTTGACCTTCACCACGCCGACCTCGGAGCCGATGGTGAACAGGCCGTCGGAAGTGATCTTGAAGCGAGCAGGGCGAAGTCCGTTTCGGTCGAGATTGGCGCAGACTTCGACGCCGTTGGTGAAGGCGAGGCTGGCGGGGCCATCCCAGGGCTCGGCGAAGCAGCTGTGGTACTGGTAATAGGCTTCTTCTTCGGGGGTGGTTTCGGGATCGATCTGCCACGCGGGCGGGACGAGGATCGACATGGCTTCGGCCGGGCTTCGGCCGGACAGCACGAGAAGCTCGAGGGCCGAGTCGAGGCTGGCGGAGTCCGACCCGTGGGGGTCGAGGAGGTCGTGGAGAAGGTGGACGTCATTGCCCCAGATCTCGGGAGAGAAGTCGGTCTCGCGGGAGCGGAACCAGTTGCGGTTGCCCTTGAGGGTGTTGATCTCGCCGTTGTGGGCGAGCATGCGGAAGGGCTGGGCGAGAGACCAACTGGGGAAGGTGTTGGTGCTGAAGCGCTGGTGATAGAGCGCGATCGCGGTCTCGTACTCAGGGTTCTGGAGATCGAGGTAGAACTTCTCCAGGGCCGTGGCGACGAGGTACGCCTTGTAGCTGATGGTCCGCGAGGAGAAGGAGGGGGAGTAGACTTCACCGAGGAGATCCTCGGTCTTGCATCGCTTCTCGATCTCGCGGCGGGCGAGAAAGAGTTCGCGCTCGTACTGCTCGTCGCTGATGCCCTCGGGGCGGCCGATGAGCAGGTGGCGGATCGCCGGCATGCATTCGCGGGCTTTCTCGCCAAGCTCGGCCGGGTTCACGGGGACCTCGCGCCATCCGATGAAACGGAGCCCGCGATTGCGGACGACGCCTTCGATGAGCACGCGGGCCTTGAGCTCTGCGGTCTCGTCGGTGGGCAGGAAGAAGACGCCGACGGCGAGGTCGGAGGGGTCGGCGATTTTTCCACCGAGCGCTTCGACGGCGGGCAGGAAAATGGCGTAGGGAATCTGCGTGGTGATCCCGGCCCCGTCGCCGGTCTTCTTGTCCGCCTCGAGAGGTCCGCGGTGAATCACGTTGCAGCAGCTGGTGAGGCCGGCGCGCAGGATTCGATTGGACCGCTCCCCCTGGATATGAGCCACGAGGCCGACGCCGCAGGCATCTTTTTCGAGGTCGGGGCGGTGAAGGGTTCCTTCGGAGGCGGCAGGTACGGAAAGTCGGTGGTTCGTCATGATTCGGATGGCGAAAAAAGCGGGAGGCGACCTAAGAATGATCTCCGTTCCCCGGCAAGGAAAAATCCATCCCCCGCCAGCCGTTGATACTAGAGGACGGAGACGGTCGAGGCAAACTCTTGCTTCGGTCAGATCTCAGCGGGAATCCTCATCCAGCAGGCCTTCCGCACGGTTTTCCCCTCGCCGACCCACTGCCGTTCGAAGTCCGTTTCGGCGTAGAATTCCTCTTCGGGCCAGTCGCATCTCGCAAGAAACGGGAGGCGATCCAGCTCCTCGAGACCTTCCTCGTAGTATTCTTCGTGGTCCGTCTTAAAGAGCAAAAGACCCCCCTGCCTGAGTTTGCGGCCTAGGCCCCGGTGAAAGTCCAGGTTTCGAACGAACCGGTTTTTGTGGTGCTTTTTCTTGGGCCACGGATCCGGACAGAGAAGGTGAAACCGATCGATCGAGTCGTCGGGCAGGAGCCAGCCGGCGAGGTAGGCGCTGTCGAGCCGGGTCACGCGGAGATTGTCCTGCTCGTGGAGCTCCGCGCGATGGGCCTTGCGGGCGGTTTTTCGAACTCGCCCCAGCAGCCGCTCGGCCCCGATGAAGTTGCGCTCGGGGTGTCGGGTCGCCATTTCGACGAGAAAAGAGCCGTCACCCGAGCCGAGATCGACCTCGAGCGGAGCTTCGGCCCGACCCGCAAAGATCTTCGTGATCGGCTGTTCGGAAAAATAGTCCGCCGGACGCCAGATGAATTGTTCGTGGGAAAGAGGGTTCGCGGTGATCCTCTATTGATCCGAGAGTTTGCCCGCTGGGCAAGTCCGGATCCTACCGCAGGTGTGGATGGAACAAGCGGGCCAAGGAAGGCACCTCTGCAGTTCTACCTGACCATGGGCAGCGATCGCCAAGGGGCATGCGATACGAGCTACGACATGGACGGCACACTTGACATCTGCGTTGCGAACGACTTCTTGGTAGTAAGCAGCCGATGTCCACCCGCCCCTCATGGAACATGGCCCTGGTCGGCGGGGGCGGAGGCTTCATCGGCGCGGTTCATGCCACCGCCGCTTGTCTCGACCGCCGGGCCCGCCTCACCGCAGGCGCCCTTTCCTCGCGACCCGAGAAGGCGATCCGGGCGGCGGCCGAATTTGGCATTCCCGATTCGGGTGCCTATGGTTCCTGGCAGGAACTGCTGGAGGGCGAAGCCGCCAAGCCGAGTGACGAGCGCGCCCACTTCGTGACGGTCGCCACGCCCAACGCGACTCATCACCCCATCGCCAAGGCCGCGCTCGAGGCCGGCTTCCCCGTGGTCTGTGACAAGCCCCTCGCGATCTCCGAAGCCGAAGCAGAGGAACTCGTCGCCATCGTCCGCAAGACCGGCCTCCCCTTCCTGCTCACCCACAACTACTCGGGCTACCCGCTTGTGCGCCAGGCGCGTGATCTGGTCGCCTCGGGCGAGCTCGGGGAGATCCGCGCGATCCGCGTGCAGTACGTCCAGGGCGGACTCCTCGGTGTAAAGCCGGGGACTTCTCCCGCACGGGGCGCGTGGAAAGCCGACCCCGCCCTGAATGGGCCGCTCGGCACCATGGCCGACGTCGGCACCCATGCCTACCAACTGGCGAGATTCGTCGCCGCGCTCGAGCCAAGGCGGATCTCCTGCCAGCTCCGCGCCTTCTCCAAGGGCCGCCTCCTCGACGACTACGGAACCGCCTCCATCGAGCTCGAAAACGGTGCGCTGGCCACGCTCCTTTGCAGCCAGGTCACCCATGGCAGACTCAACGACCTCAGTCTCGAGATCGACGGCTCGCTCGCCTCCCTGACCTGGCGTCAGGAAGATCCCAACGAGTTGGTCCTTCGCCGTTTCGGCGAGCCAAGGCGCACCTATGAGCGTCACCCCGGAGCCGAATCGACCAGCCCCGCCGCGAGGGCTGCCTGCCGGATTCCTCCCGGCCATCCGGAAGGCTACCTCGAGGCCTTTGCCAATCTCTACGGCGACTTCTTCGACGAACTCGAGGGAAAAGGCGCAGGCCTTCACCCCACCGCGGAGGACGGACTCGAAGGGCTCCGATTCCTCGACGCCTGCCGCCGAAGCCATGCGCTCGACGGCGGATGGACCAAATTCGTCCGGTAGCTCCGGACGAGTCCAACTCTCCGTTGGCGAATCCCGTTTCTACGATAGAGTTGCCGACCATGAAGGTCGTTCAAGCCCTCACCTGCCTCGCCCTGCTTGTCTGGCTCGCCGCCTGCCAGGCTCGGTCCGTTTCGGGAGGCACCTGATGCGGGCTCCCTTCGATCCCGTCGGGATCGACTGCCAAGGGGCAACAACCTGGTCGGGACGAGTGACAGGAGACTTGAACTACTCACCTTCGCGGCGTTTGCAGAGTTTCCATCCCGTGATCGTGTCGATTCCTTTGGTTCGGAGTCGTTCTTCCAGAAGCAGAAGAATCCGGAGCACGATCCCCCCCCGACGATGCTCAAGGCGCACCTGAACTGTTTCCTCCGGCCACTGGTAATCGGCCTACCGGTCGCTTCGTCGCCGTGATGAAAGCCGGCCATCATCAGGTGGAGGCGTTGGGAGAGGATCTCCCGCACCGAGTGTACTGGCGTGCGGCGCCGGTCGTGCATGGCGTCGGCCAGCGCGTCGATGAGATCATATCCAACCCCGCGCGCCAGCACTGCGGCAATGCCCGCATCGCTGGTTAGTTCTATTGGATCGAGCCGCCTGCGGCAGATGGGACGGGCGGAGGGTATTGCGCACCGCGTCACCGAGGTGGCCTCGATCCTCGCGCGCCGCGCCTGCTCGGCATTGGGAACACCTCGCCGATTCTACCCATCTGAATCTGCAAATATTTTAAGAGTCTTGAGCGAACACTCGATACCTGAGAAGCTCACGGCATGGCCGAAGATCCCTCCTCCCCTACCGAGCCCCAACCGCACACGGGTGCACAGCCGCCTCCAGTGCCGGCGCAGGATCCCTATGCGCCACGACAGCCGTCGAGCGCGCTGCCGTTGCAACGACAGCCGTCGAGCGGCGAGCGAATGCTGCTCCCGGTCGGGCGCTCACCGCTCGCGATCATCGCGGGCTACCTCGGATTGATCTCCATGATCCCCATTTTTGCCCCCTTCGCCCTGCTCTTTGGGATTCTCGCCGTGCGAGACATCAGAAAGTCGGCAGGAACGGCCCAACCGAAACATGGCATGGGTCGTGCCATCTTTGCGCTCATCATGGGTGCGCTGTTCTCGATTCTACTCGTGATCATCCTGATCGCGGCCGCTACCTCAAAGTAGCACAGACCAGCTGCTGTCATCGGTCCGCCGACTTCCAGGGCCGCACGTTGATCTCGCTCGTCTTGGATTGGGATGGTGCCGCGATCAGCCGTGCGCAGGGAGGAGTCCTTGCAGGATGAGATGATTCCCCTGCCTCGTGACGACCTTGCCGCCTTCTCTTGACTCCGTTCTCTTGAACACTATTCTACGGCATGGCTTTGAAGATTCGAGAAGGAGGGGCGCGGACATCGAAGCGCGGTGCTTTGCCGGTTACCAAACCCAGCCATCAGCCCACCGTCGAACAGGCTGAGATTCTCGCCACGCCGGTTCGCCCCGGCGACGTGCTGCTGCTCAACGCCTACGCCGGCACCGGCAAGACCACGACGCTTGAGATGTACGCGCGGGCCTACCCGGAGAAGCGCTTTCTCTATATCTGCTTCAACCGCGACAACGCGGAGGAAGCGCGGCGGAAATTTCCCCGCAACTGCGACTGCCGGACCACCCACAGCATGGCTTGGCAAGCCGTCGGACGGAATTTCCCCGAGGTCGCGAGCCCGCGCCCCCGGCTCGTGATGGATGCCTTCGGGATCTCGACGCCCTATCTCGCCGTCTACGTTCTCGACACCCTCAATCGCTTCCTTCATTCCACCGACGAATCGCTTTTCCCCGGCCATGTCGAATGCGGACCTGACACCACCGAGGAGCAGCGAGCCCACGTGCTCGGCGTCGCCGCGCGCCTGTGGGAGGCCATGCAGGATCCCGCCCGCGGCGAGCTTCCTATGAGCCACGACGGCTATCTCAAGCTCTGGGCTCTCGGGCAGCCCGCCTTCGAGGGATACGACGGGATCTTCCTCGATGAGGCGCAGGACACCAACCCCGTCACCCTTGGAGTGGTGCTCTCCCAGGTCGAAGCGCGCCGTGCCGCCCTCGTGCTGGTCGGCGACACTCACCAGAGCATCTACCGCTGGCGGCATGCCACCGATGCGATGGATGCCGTCCGTCCGCAGGCGACCCACGAGCTTTCCCTGACGGAGAGCTTCCGCTTCGGAGATGGGATTGCGCAGGACGCCGCGCTGCTCCTCCGCTACCTCAAGGACGACCCTGTCGAGTTGCGAGGGCTTCGGTCTTCGGAAACGACCGGTGACGGTGGCGCCCGCCTTTCGTATGCCGTGCTCGGGCGGACCAACGCCGAGATCCTTGCCGCCGCCATGGAGAAAGCCCGCGACGGCATGCCCATCCACTTTGCCGCGACCGAGGCCTCGCGAAACTGGGACCCCTTCGTGCCGTACAAGTTCCAGATGACCCTCGACGTCTTCCGTCTCTGGAACGATGAGGCCAGTAAAGTCCGCGACCCGTACTTGAAGCGCTTTGAGAGCTACTCCGAGCTTGAAGAACACGCTGTGGGCGAAGGCTCGGGCGGCGCCGGTCGCGACGTCGAGATTGCCCTGCAGATCGAACTGGTCGAAACGCACGGCGACGAGATCCCCCGACTTCTCGACCTTCTTCAGACCCAGGCCACCTCGCCCCGGGAAGCACGCCTCTCCTTCTCCACCGCCCACCGCGCCAAGGGCCGGGAATGGGACTGCGTCCGCATTCTCGGAGACTTCCTCGAGATCAGCGACCCCGAACTTTTCGAAGAACTCGACCCCGGGGCCTTCGTCGAGGAGGTCAATCTGCTCTACGTCTCCGCGACGCGCGCCCGGAGCCGGATTCTCTACCCCGACTGGCTTCTCTCCTGGATCGAGGAACATCAGGAGGACGGCGCCCCCGACGAACACCGCATCCCGATTCCAGACAAGGAAGCATGAGCCTGTCGCCGCAGGTCGAAGCGAAGTGATTCGGGATGAGGATCCTTTGCCCAAGCGTCACGATCGCCTTTCGTACTCAGCCCGGACTGCAGCCGTCACCTCACCCTTGCGCAAGGGCCGTAGAGGAAGAACTCACCACCCTGCCCTCTCTCCCATCGCCGCAGAAATGAAATCCATACTCCTCCTCGCATTCCTCATCACCTGCGTCGCCGCAGATTCCGCCCATGCTCAAAAGGCCAAGCCACGCAAGGCGCTTGAGACAGGATTCCCCCGCGAGCTCGGCGTGGTCTACAAGACCGTTGGCAAGCGAGAGCTCCAGCTCGATCTCTACTATCCCGAAACGGGCAAAAAGCGCCCCTGTCCTCTCATTCTGTACACCCACGGCGGAGGATGGGCCGCCGGGAGCCGGTTTGGAGCTGCCTCCGGGGGCTTCGCACCGCTTTTCCGCAGCCTACTCAAAGAGGGATTCTGCATCGCCTCGGTCGATTATCGCCTCTACAGCAAGGAAGGTACCGTCCGAATGCGGGACTGCGTCATCGATTCGAAAGACGCTCTCCGGTATCTCGTCCAAAAAAGCAGGACTCTGGGGATCGACCCCACCAGGCTTTTCCTGTTCGGCGATTCCGCCGGTGGGCAGATCGCGCAAATGCTGCTGCTTTCGCCGCCCGACACTCTCGTTGGAGACGAGCAACTGGCTGGGACTGACTACACCCCCGTCGCTGGGGTGTCCTGGTATGGTCCCTGCGATTTCGAAAAGGCAGACCTCTTCAACCACGACGACCGACCCGGCTTCAAGGATCGCTTTGGCGCCCGCATCGTGAAGGGTGGAGAAACCGCCGAAGAGAAGCTCCGCCTCTACCGTGAGATGAGCCCGTTCCGCCTGCTCAAGGCGGACAGCCCCCCGCTTCTCATGATTCAGGGCGACCGCGATACGACGATCCCCGTGAAGCATGCCCACTATCTCTCGGCTCAGGCAGAAAAGCTTGGCGCTCCCGTCGAAATTCTCATCGTGGAGAATTCCGGTCACAACTGGAGGAAGGTGGGCGCTGAGATCAGGCCGAGCCGGGAAGAAATCGTCCAGGCGACCGTCGACTTCTTCGTACGCCACCTGCAATAGGCATGCATTGCCACGAGAAAATCATCGAGGCGGCGAGGCGGGCTCTATCCGCTTTGGAGTCGTGTCGCCCGGAGGCTGGCGGCGCGGGCTGAGGCGAGAGCGTTGAGCCGCCCATTCAGCCGGTGGAGCCACCCCTCCGCCAATATCTGTCGCAGCGGAGCCTTTCGTGGCCTAGCATGGCCGTCGCCGGAGCCGCGTTCGCGTCGGTGGCAGGCGGCTACCAGAGGCGTTGTGCCGGAAAAGAGAAGTAAGCCCTTTATGAAAGCGACATTCCTATGTTTGTAGAAAATTCTACTTTAGATGCAGTTCTACGGGGCGTGATCCTGGCCTTTTTGGCAATCTTGTGGGTCGTATTGCTTGTCCGGGTGAATGGGTTGAGGTCGTTCTCGAAAATGACGAACTTTGATTTCGTGATGACGGTCGCAGTTGGATCGCTGCTGGCAGGCGCGAGCCAATCAACCGATTGGCAAGGAATTCTACAACCATGTGTCGCTATGGCGTGTCTGTTCCTGGTGCAGCGGATCGCAGCTCGAATGCGTGTCGAATCAGACCGATTCGAGAGTTTGTCTCAGAACGAGCCAATCATTCTGATGCGAGACGGGGTGATTTGCCACGAAGCGCTTTCCCACACACGGGTGACGGAGAGCGATCTGATTGCTAAGCTTCGGGAAGCCAACGTTCTCGATTTTTCTGAGGTCAGAGCCGTCGTTCTCGAGACCACCGGCGACGTTTCCGTCTTGCACGGTGAGGATTGTTCGCAGGAGCTGTTAGACGGAACCCGAAGTCTCGATTGTTAGCCCTTGAAGTGCCCGCGAGCAGCCTGAGCAAGGCAAGAAGCGGACGATCAACTGCCTAACCGCGGCGAGTAAATAAGACCATTTACAAAGTTCGGTGGTTGGAATCGGCGAGATCTTTCCATCGCTGAGCAGGCGCGGACGAGGAGCGGGGCCTGCCCCGTGACGAGGACGCAACACCCTCAGCGGCAGAAGGATCTGCCATTAAAATTCTTCGCAGCAGGCGCTGAACTCGAACCCCCACTTCGATGCAACCATCAACCAGGGCATTGGAGCGCCCTGTCGGCAGGCAGTGACATCGCTCCAACGATCAAGCTGCGGCTCGGGGGAGATGTCAAGTGCTGGGACTGCGGACGCGGTTTATGCCCTCGTCTTTTGAGCCTGAAGCTCGATGCCTCGAGCCGTGGCATGATTCGAAGGACAGGTGGATGCGGGCGTGGACGGTGTGTTGCCTAGAGTATCGACGAAGCACCCTACTCCCTGGGAGGAACTGCCCTTGTCGGCACCGGCACCGACACGGCTGCAGCCACTGCACCCCGGGAGATCAGGCGGCAGCTCGTCCGCCAGCATGGTTTCTCAGGAGCGCCACCATGACCCCCTGAATGACCAGTTCCTGAGCAGGAATCAGATCGGGATACTCGGGGTTCTCGGCCTTTAGGAAGGGCTTGCTCTTGTCGACGAGGTAGCGCTTGAGAGTGGTCTCGCCGTCAATGAGAGCGGCCACGACGTCGCCGGGACGCGGTTCTTTAAACTCAAGGACCACGAAGTCACCACTGACGATGTGGGCGTCGATCATGGAATCACCTCGGACCTTGAGGGCAAAGGTTCGGGAATTGCGAGGCACGCCGAGCGAAGCGACGTCGACCGAGATGCAACCGTCCGCCTCGGGCTCGGTGCCGTCGGGCATGCCGGCGGGAATCATTCCATAGACCGGAACATCGACGATCTCTTCACGACCGAGTTCTTCTGGGAAGACAACGGCGCGGGCTTTGCCGGCGAGGCGCTGAATGACGCCCTTCCGTTCGAGTGCGCGAAGATGGCTCATGGCCGCGGTCTGACTGGCGAAACCGAAATGCTGCTGAATCTCGCGGGTCGAGGGAATGAGCCCTCGGTCACGCTGTTCGGAACGGAGGAAGGCGAGGACTTCGGCCTGCCGGGCGGTGAGTTTAGGTTTTGGTTCCATGAAAGATGACGAATTGTTTGTGTTCTTGGGATTCAAGTCGCCGAAACGACTGGGTCGGGTGCAGAGTTTTGTTCGACTGAGCGTTCATTTCTGAACAGTGTTCCACGGAACATCTTGCCAATCTCATTCTCACGCAAGATGTTTTTTCTCAGGCGCGGGGTGGCGCCGCCAACTGTGCAAGAACTGATTTTTGCTGCTCATTTTGCAATCCGGCCCGGACGGCCTGTTCAGCGAACGGGCCGCATCAAGGAAGTCTGATTCTGGGCCAGTCCGCTGTACCGTGAGGCCACCACTCACCACGACGGCGGGTTGTATCCGGCGGACGAATCGACTAGAGACTCGTCATGGTGCTTCCCATCCCAACGCGAGGATCTCGACCTCTGGCTCGGAAAGGTCATCGATGGCCTTTCCTCCTCTGCCTTGCGACGTGGCTGATCGCTGTCGGAGAAACCTCAGCCCAGGCACCGATCCAGGTGCCGGCGAACCCGGAGAAGAGCCAAGTCGAAGATCCGAACTACAAGAGTGGCGTCGCCGACAACCTCACGGTGGGCGTTCTGCCGGAGCACACCAAGCAGCTTTCCAAGAGGGCGGCAGCGGCTTTCGGGCGCGGGGACTGGGACGAAGCCCGCGAGGTCTACCTTGAAATGCTGGAGGCGGAGCCTTCGAACGCCCTTGTGCTGACCAACCTGGGCTCGGTGGAGCAGCGCAGCGGAGATCTCGATGCCGCCAGGACCTTCCTGGAGAAGGCGACGGTCGCTAAACCGAAGCTGGCTCAGGCCTGGCTGCTGCTGGGACTCGTCCATTTCGAACGGGAGGAGACGAATCTCGCCATCGCGGCGCTGTGCCGGGCCGTGCACGAGGATCCCTTCGACCCGCGATCCCACAACTATCTCGGGGTGGTGATCAAGAGCATCGGCTGGACCACCGGCGCCGAGGAGGAACTCCGTCGCGCCATCGAGCTCGACCCGAAGTACGCGGGCGCGCATTTCAATCTAGCGCTGATGTACCTCGAGCGGCAGCCGCCCAGTCTTGAACTCGCGAAGCACCACTATCAGCTTGCCAGGGATCTGGGAGCCAAACGAGACCGCCTCCTGGAAAAGAGACTCGAGGGCAAGTAGCTTGAAGCCGACGGCGACAACAGGAATCTTGCAGCGGCGAGGAGCGGACCTTAGGTTGGGCGCGATGAAACTCTTGTCCACATTGCTTGCGGGGTCCGTTCTCCTCTTCGACTCAGGCCTGACGGCCCAGGATGCTCAAAAGGCACACCCGCTTGGTCTCGTGGCCAAGGCTCCCAAGAACGCCGAGGGAGTCATTGCCTTCTATGATCTGGGCGAGGTACGAGAAACTTTCCTGGAATCAGCGTTCTGGGACAGCGTCAAGACGCTCGCGGAGACCGCTGACGAGGAACTCGATCTATCGATGGACGACGTACCGGCAGAAGTGCAGGACGTCATTCAAGGATTGTTCTCCGATGACATGGTGATCATCCTTGGCGAGGGCTCGGGAGGGGCACTCCAGAGGCTCCTCAAGTTCAGCCGACTCTATGACAAGATGACCTACAAGACGCTTGGGTCGGTAGGTCTGATGGGCGGGATGGGCATGGATTCGCCCGATCAAATGCTGGCAATGGCGAGCCCGGAGCTCCTCGATGAGCTGACTGGGATGATGAACGGCTTCACGGTGCCCCGCATTACCATGTTGTGCTCGACCGCCGATGCGAAGGCAATTCACGCCAAGATCCCGACGACCGAATCCCAGGACGGGGTGACGGTCGGGACTTTCAAAAACGCGGCGGGGCACGAGGTGACCAGCTTCACGATGAATGCCAGCGACTTTCTGACGAAGAAAACCCGTCGGCAGATTCTCAAGGACCTGCCCGAAGATCGAAAGGCGGCCGCCGGGCGTCTCATCGACAGTCTCTCTGAACTTGAGATGGTGCTGTCACTGGGACCCGTCGACGACACCCACTACGCGCTCACGATGGGGCCGGATGCGAAACAGGAGAACTTCGCCGCAGGCGCCGGATCTTCGATCACGTCCGTGCCTTCGACGGCGTTTGCGAATCAGTGGCTCGACCGGAAGCTCTTCAATTTCGTCTACTTCAGCGAGGAACTGGGCCGGGCCATGCAGACGCACAATCCTTTCAGTCCTCTTCTTGAGGCACTCGGAGAAGTCCTTTCCGAAACCGACGGCCTCGAGGGACTGGCCGCCAGACTCACGCCGCGCCTGGACGAACTGGTGACCGAAGGCGATGCGCTCATGGCTTTTGAGAAGGTCACCGAGATGGTGGGTGTCAGTTTCTGGGAAAAGGGACTCCGGGTGGAGGCCCAAGGCGGCCCGGAACGGGCCGGCTACGATCTGGAGGGGCCCCTTCGCTTCCAGGCGCCGGAGGGAGCCTTCGTCGTCGCTCAAAACCGTGCACTGCCCGGCCATAGCCTTCGAACCTGGAACTACCTCGAAAGCATCTCAGCCGCAGTCTACGAGGGCGGCCTCGCCTTTGCCGAAATGCAGGGCGGCGCCGACAATCCTCAGGTTGCACAGGGCATGGCGATGGCTCAGATGGTCGCTCCGAGTCTCGAAAAAGTCTACGGCAAGGTCCGCAACGCCCTTGCCGAAGGACTCGGAGACGAGGGCATGTTCGTCCTCGATTTCGGTGGAGCAATGCCTCAGCTGCCGGACGTCCCCGCCTCGTTCGTGGAGCGCGGCCGGGTTCCTCGCCTCGCCCTCGTCTATCCCGTCAAGGACCGGGACATCCTGGCCAGGAACTGGGAGGAGATCCCCCCCATCGCTAACGACCTCTTTGAATCGATGGGAACACCCATGCGAGTCCCGAGCACGATGAGCAGCGACAGTGACGGACTGAAGACCCACTTCTTTCCGCTGCCCTACCTTTCGGACGACGTGATGCCATCGACCTCGCTCTCCGATGAAATCTTCATCCTCGGCACCTCCAAGAATCTGGCCACCGCGATTGCAGGGGCCGCCGCGCAGAAGGACGGGGCAACGGGCGCGCTGATCTCGATGGACTTCGGTCCCCTGCAAGAATACGTCGGCCTCTGGAAGGAGATCGCGCTGGACGAGGGAATGCTTCCCGCCGACGGGGAAGACGCGGCTGCGATGGATCTTGTCCTTTCCTGGCTGGAGGGACTCCACGGGATCGACTCACGAGTCTGGAAGGAGGAGGATCAGTTGCGCTCCTCCTTCCATCTAGGCTTTGGCGACATCCCAGCACAGAACTAGCCAGCCTGAGGAAGCAGGGGTCGACTGAGCCCTTCCGCCTCCCCGCGCCGAGCCGAAAAACGGCTGAAGCATCATGGAAAAAGCCCTCCGGAAATGTCCGTCGTGTTCTGGCACCTTCCATCCGGTGGCCGGGGGAAAAATCATCTGCACTCATTGCGACCACGAAGCAGAGATCAGCGAGTTCAAGGTCGTCGATCTGAACTCGGGACAGATACCCGCTCGACGCAAGATCATCCCCGGGAGTTCGCCGCCGGAAGAGACCCCGGCCTCCCCTTTCGAGGCAGTTCAGGAGAGCATCTTCGAGGCCCACTATCCTCACGACTCTGAACAGGATACGAGCGACGACGAAACAAGCTCAGCAAAGGAGAAGTCCAGGACTCCGGACCCGGGCAAGGAGAGTTCGCCGGGATCATTTCGAAACCGTTTCGGCGAGGAGGCCGCGCCGAGTCCAGGCTTTTCCACCAACTCCGAACAGATTGACGTAACGCAGGATTCTACACCGTCAGAGGGGACACCGGCAGAAGGGACCGCCTCCCACGGGCGCCTTGCTCTGATGCTTGGATTGGGTTGCGTAGCGGCCCTCGTCGGAATTGGTCTTCTTTTCAAGGTCTTGAAACCAGCGCAGAGGCTCCCTCGACCGGACGCACCACCGCTACCAGCAGTCGCCTCCGAGGTCGAGCGGGCGCGAGCAGTGCTGACTTCCCTCTTTGATGCGCCTGACCTCGAATCCCGCATGCGACTTCTCGATGAGAATGCTGATGCGGAGGAAGTCGCCGCCTACTTCTCCGCCAGCCCCGAACCGGCGCTGCTCAAGTCCTCCACTTACATTGGCGGTGGAGTTACGGTCGGGGACGAGTTCAGGACCTACACCTTTCAAGCCACCACCAACCGTTATCCTGCGGCTACTGGAGTGACCGTGCTCTCCGACAACGACGGACAGAAGATCCTCTGGGGCCCGTTCTACGAATTTCAGACGCAGGCCTTTGATCGCTTCATGAACTCCGGGGAGGAGGAAGAGACCCTGCATATGCTCGCCAGAAAAACCCACAGGCTTGGATCCGTTGCCGAGGCCCTTCCCGAAAATCTGTCTCTTCTCCGCCTCACCGTCCCTTCGGGAAGCGTGCAGATCCTCGCCCTGATCGACGTCGGCGATCCGGTTTTGGCCAGCACCGTCGAGCAGCTGGCATGGACCCCCCGCCCCGTGGTGGCACGGCTTCATCGAGCGATGCTTTCTGAAATTCGCCCTCTTCTTGAGCGTGAGCCTGACGAGCCCATTTTCATGGTCGTCGAATTGGAGACTGGCTGGGCCGACGGGCTTATCGCCCAGTAGCTGCAAGCCTCCGCTACGCTTCCTCGATCACGTCCGGCCAGTCGGTGTGGAAGAACTCGCCGCTCGGCTTGTCGACCCGCTCGTAGGTGTGCGCTCCGAAAAAGTCGCGCTGGGCCTGGAGAAGGTTGGCGGGAAGACGCTCCTGCCGGTAGCTGTCGTAGTAGCCCAGGGAAGCGCTCATCGCCGGGACAGGGATGCCGTTGAGAACAGCCATTGAAACGACCTCACGCCAGGCGGGGCCATTGTCCTCGAGAATCTGGCGGAAGGCCGGGTCCAGCATGAGGTTGGCGAGATCGGGGGCCTTGTCGTAGGCATCCTTGATCGTGTTGAGGAACTGGGCGCGGATGATGCATCCACCCCGCCAGATCGTTGCGATGTCGCCCATGTTGAGTCCCCAGCGGAACTGCTGATCAGCGGCCTTGAGGAGATCGAGGCCCTGCGCATAGGAAATGATCTTGGAGGCAAACAGGGCGTCGCGCACCTGTGCCACAAGCCGCGTGCGATCGACCCCTTCCAACTTGCCTTCCGGTCCGGCGAGCTGAGCGGAAGCGGCGACCCGCTCGTCCTTGAGACTGCTCAGCGCGCGCGCCTCGACGGCGGCGTTGATGGTGGAAATGACCTGCCCCATCTCCGTCGCGGAGAGAACGGTCCAGCGGCCGGTGCCCTTCTGGCCCGCCTTGTCCATGATGACGTCGATGACCGGCTTCCCGGTCTCGTCGTCGGTGATCGCGAGAATCTTCGCCGAAATCTGGATGAGATAGCTTTCAAGCGCGCCGTTGTTCCACTCCTCGAAGATTTCCGCCATCTCTCCGGGCGAGATTCCGGCTGCCCGGAATACGTTGTACGCCTCGCAGATGAGCTGCATGTCGCCGTATTCGATGCCGTTGTGCACCATCTTGACGTAATGACCGGCTCCACCTTTTCCAAGGTGACGCACGCAGGGCTCGCCATCGACCTGAGCGGCGATCTTGGTGAAGATCGGCTTGATGATCTCCCAACTGTCGAGCGGTCCTCCAGGCATGATGGAAGGCCCTTTGAGAGCACCTTCCTCACCACCCGAAACTCCGGCGCCGATGTAGAGAATTCCAGTCGGCTCCAGTTCAGCGGCGCGCCGCTCGGTGTCCGTGTAGAGCGAGTTGCCGCCATCGATGATGAGATCACCCTTGTCGAGCAGTGGGATCAGCTGCTGGATCACCGCATCGACCGGCCCGCCAGCCTGCACCATGAGCTGAATCTTCCGAGGGCTCGCGACGCTCTCGACAAATTCCTCGAGGGTGGGAAATCCGTGCACGTTCCGTCCCTTGGCCGTACCGGCGAGGAAGTCATCGGTCTTCGACGTCGTCCGGTTGTAGACCGAAACCTGAAAGCCTCGGCTTTCCACGTTGAGGACGAGGTTTTGGCCCATTACGGCAAGGCCGATCAATCCGAAGTCGCTTTTCTTTTCCATGGTTGCGGTTGGCAGTGTCTAGTCGCGGGGTGTAGGATCGCAAGTACGCCACGGTTCGGGGCAGTGCAAGCCATGACCCACGTCGAGCTCACCGAAGATCCCATTCCTCTGGAAGGCAATCCGCACTCCACTCTTTGCGGGGGCGAACTGCGCTTCCTTGGGATCGTCCGCGGCCGCGAGGGCGAAGACACGATCACCGGAATTCATTACAGCGCCTACCGCCCCATGGCCGAGCAGCTGCTCCAGGCGATCGCCGAGGAAGGGCGGACCCGATTCGGCGAACACGACCTCCGCCTCATCCACCGGATCCACTTCGTGGCCGAGGCAGAGGCCTCGATCGTCATCGAGGTCCGCTTCGCTCACAGTCGCGAGGCATTCGAGGCTTGCCAGTGGTACCTCGATCGGGTGAAGACGGCTGTTCCCATCTGGAAAGACCCCGTTTTCGCGGATGCCAAACCTTCAACTACCGAGGCATGAACCTTCCCAACCAGCTCACCTGCCTCCGCATTCTCCTCACTTTCCTGTTCGTGGGAATCGTCTCCGCAGGCCGCGGCCCGATCTGGACCATCGGGCTCGCACTTTTCATCGCCGGCGCCATCACCGACTTTCTCGACGGCAAGATCGCGCGGGACCGCGGGCTCATCACCAGCTTCGGCAAGCTCATGGATCCTCTCGCCGACAAGGTGCTGATGGCGGGAGCCTTCGTCATGCTCTGCGAGGCTGGGCTCATGCCCGGATGGGCCGTCGTCGCGATCCTCGCCCGGGAATTTCTGGTCACGGGCATCCGTCTTCTAGCCGCTGCCGAAGGCGAAGTTCTTCCGGCCGAGACGCTCGGCAAATACAAGACGACCCTCCAGATCGTGACCGTCATCGCGTTGCTTGGCTTCCTCGCGGGACAGGAAAACGTGGTCCCCGGATCCGCTTGGCTTTTTGACGCCGCACGGCTCGGCCATCCACTATTCCAAAAGGCACTCATTCTCGGGTCCGTCTTCATCACCCTGTGGTCCGGCCTCGGCTACCTTCGCGCGGCGGGGAAGTTCCTCCGCGACATCTAAGTCAAATTCCCCTAATCTCCCCGTCCACCCGCCCGCCCTTCGTCATGCGCTATCGAGAGCCGAGAATCTATCTCCTCCCCAACCTCCTCACGGCGGGGAACCTGTTCTGCGGATTCCTGGCAATTCTGCAGGTCTTCGACCAGCACTACTACAACGCCATCGGCCTGATCCTCGGCGCCTGCCTGTTCGATCTGTTCGACGGGCGAGTGGCCCGCCTCGCCCACCAGGAATCGCCCTTTGGCCAAGAGTTCGATTCCATCGCCGATATCGTCTCCTTCGGGGTGGCTCCCGCCTTTCTCGTCTGGCAGATCGTTCTCGCCGGCATCGACAGTCGCATCGGCTGGGTCATCGCCTTCGTCTACCTGCTCTGCGGCGCCATGAGGCTGGCGCGCTTCAACTGCATGGATGAGAGCGAGGAAGACGACGACCCCGAAACGGCAGGCTGCTTCGAAGGGCTCCCGATTCCTGCAGCAGCCGGAGTGATTTCCTCCCTCACGCTCTTCATTGTCTGGCAGGGCGAAGGCGCCACCGAACTCGGCTTCACCAAGTTCATCCTGCCCGCCCTGATGCTCCTGCTGTCCTACCTGATGTTCAGCTCGATCCCCTACCCTGCCTTCAAGAAAGTCGACTGGCGGGTCCGCCGCCCGGCCGCCTGGGTGCTTGGCGCGATCCTCGTCGTGCTCGCCACGATCATGTGGTGGGAATGGATGCCTGCTCTCCTGTTCCTCACCTACATGATGTACGGCATTCTCCGTCCGCTGATTTCCCGGCGAATGCGTCGCGAGATCGAACTCGAGGCAGAGTACATGCCCACCGAAGAGGATCTGACCGCACCGCGAAAGCCGCAGTCCTCCGAGAGCGAGAAGCGGAGCAACCGCGCGCACCGCAGGCGCTGAATTCAAACCCCACTCCCTTTCACGTTTTACCAAGATCACTTTGTCAGTGATCTGAGATCCATCACCAGTCGATCGGCCCAGACTGATGCGTCGATGAAAGGACGCTTAGGCACGTGCCACGCAAAAATCGGCTCTCACAGGAGAATAGGACTTGCGCCACGCGTCGATATTGGTATTGAGACTCAGTCTCAATACGATGAAATTCTCTCTCCTGCCTTTCGCCACTCTCGCCATTAGCTCCGTTTCGTTGCATGCCCAAGAGACCAATCTTCTGGCTTCTCAAGAGCCCCCCACCACTCCGCCAGGCTTTCTCCAGCTCGACCCAATGGTGGTGATTGGCTCAAATGAAGCCCTCTACAAACTTCCCGGATCGGGCGTCGTGATCGACGCCGAAGAATTCCGCGCTCAGAACCACAGCAACGTCAATCGCATCCTCTCCAAGGTGCCCGGCGTCTACGTGCGCGAAGAAGACGGGTACGGCAATTTTCCCAATATCTCGATTCGAGGCGGGGATGGCACCCGCAACGAGAAGGTCACCGTGATGGAAGACGGGATTCTCATGGCTCCCGCACCGTACTCTGCTCCAGGAGCGTACTATTCGCCGCGTTCGGGCCGCATGTCCGGGATTGAAGTTCTCAAAGGCTCCAGCCAGGTACGCTTCGGTCCTCACACGACGGGAGGGGTTCTCAACTTCCTCTCGACCCCGATCCCGGACCAGTCCTCCTTCTACAGCCGGAACACCTACGGAACCGACAACGAAGTGAAGAGTCACACCCACTACGGCGATATCGTGGAAGGCGACTTCGGACGCTTCGGGTACCTTGGCGAGATCTTCCTTCACTCTGCGGACGGCTATCGAGAAATCGAGGCCGGCGCCGGCTACTCGGGATCAAACGACACGGGGTTCACTGCCATCGAGCCGATGGTCAAATTCTTCTACGAACCGAACACCGCCATGTACCAGCGCCTTGAGTTCAAGTACGGCTACACCGATCTGGACGCCGACGAAACCTACGTGGGTCTCACCGAATCAGACTTGGCCGACCATCCACACCGCCGCTACGCCGGCACCCGCTTCGACCGGATCGAGACCCAGCAGCACCGCTCAAGCCTCAAGTGGCTCGCTCAGCCGACCGATGCTCTCACCACCGACCTCACCGGCTACTACAACGAGTTCAGCAGGAACTGGTACAAGATTCGCAAGGCGGGCGGGGAAAGCATCCATGAAGTGCTAGCCAACCCCAGCGACAACCGGGCCGCCTTCGACAACCTCCGCCTCCGCGGCCAAGGAACACTCGGAATCCGGGCCAACGCCCGAGACTACGAGGCATGGGGTGTTCAAGCCTCTGCGAACTACGAAACCAACATTCTTGGCTTCGACAATCAGCTCCACTTCGGGGTGCGCTACCACGAAGACAAAATTCGACGGTTCCAGCGCGACGATGCCATCCAGCTCGGCAGCGACGGTCGCGTCCTCCGAATCGATCGAGGAGAGGACGGATCGGGTGGCAACCGATACCAGCAAACCGCAGCGACGGCTCTCTGGCTCGAGAACCGGATCGAATTCGGCCAGCTCGCCATCAAGCCCGGAATTCGGTACGAAAACCTCGATTTCAACAACACCGACTACGAGAGCAATTCCAGCAACACCGTGACTGCCTCCCGAAGCGGGCAGCTCGACTTCTTTGTGCCGGGGATCGGCTTCACCTATGAATGGGCGCCGGACCACCAGTTCTTCGGCGGTGTCTATCGGGGAGTCTCGACACCCGGGCCCCGGGCCCACCTCAAGGACGGCGTGCAAATCGAGGAAAGCACGGGCTTTGAACTCGGCCATCGCGGTCGTAGCGAGAGCGGCCTGAGCACGGAACTCGCGCTCTTCTACACCGACTTCGACAATCTCATCGGCTCCGACACCGGCTTCGGAGACTCCAGCGCGACCAACGCGGGAGAAGCCAGGGTCTACGGCGTGGAGGCTGCCATGCAATACGATTTCAATCAGGGCGGCGCGATCACCGTGCCGGTCAACTTGAGCTTCACCTACACCAACGCCGAACTCACCAGCGCCCTGAGCTCCGGAGGAGCAGACGACATCTTCGCGGGCGGCCGCGATGGAGCTTCGATTCCCTACATTCCCGAAATCAAGCTATCGGCAGGGATCGGTCTGCAGGCCGAAGCCTGGGGCATCGGTCTCGACGCGACCTATGTCAGCGAAAGCTTTGGTACAGCGGCGAATCTGGATCGTCCCAGGAGCAGCTCCCGGCAGGGACGGATCGGCGACTCTCTGGTCTTCGATCTGGCGGCGCATTACCAGGTCACTGACTGCCTCACTCTGCTGGCGGGGGTGCAGAACCTCTTCGATGATACTTCCATCGTCTCCCGCCTGCCGGAAGGCCCGCGCGCTGGAGCACCTCGCACTGCCTACGTCGGGTTCGAAATTCAGTTCTAGAATCTCCGGGCAACCACCGTTCGACTCATCCGCCTCATGGAAGAAAACCTCCTGCAACTCTTCGCCAAGGGCGGGGCCTTCATGTGGCCCCTCCTGATTCTATCCCTCGTGGCGGCAGCCATTCTCATGGAACGCTTCCTCTACTTTGGCGCCCGGAAGTATCGAGTCGGGAAATCCCTCAAAACAATCCAGGCGGCCGGCGGCGACGCGGGCCAAATCCCCAAGACGAAGAATCCCCTGTTCATGATCGCCCGCGCCTATCTCGACGCGGCCCCCGCTGGGAAGGAGCATTTGGGCAACATGACCGAGCGCTCTGCTTCTCAACTCATTCATCGACACGAGCATGGACTCCGCCTGCTGGCGACCATCGGGAACGTCAGCCCCCTCGTCGGACTGCTCGGTACCGTCTGGGGAATGGTGCAGGCCTTCTCCGCCATGGCAGAGCTGGGTGATCAGGTGCAGACCGCCGACCTGGCCGCAGGCATCTACACCGGCCTCCTGACCACGGTCGCGGGTCTGCTCGTGGCCATCCCCGCGATTTTTGCAGCCCGCTCTTTCGAGGCTCGCATTGATCGACTCACTCATGACCTCAACGAGACGGTTTCCCACTTGGACGAGTGGAGTCACTGACTTCGTGAGCAACGCGCCATGAGTGTCATCACGAGGAAAAGCCGCATCGATGCGAGCTTCGATCTGACGCCCCTCATCGACGTCGTGTTTCAGCTGCTGATCTTCGTGATGATCAGCAGCCACTTCAGCAAGCCCGAGTCAGTCGTCGATCTCCCGATCGCCTCCGGCCGAATCGTCGAAGCGACGGCTAATACCGACACCGTCTCGATCACCCTGACGGAGGCGGGAGGAATCGAAGTCAACGGTGTTGCAATCGCCCGGGAAGGATTTGAAAGTGAGATCGCGAGGCAGGTGGCTGCCGGCAGCGTCCGAGCGGAATTCCGCGGCGATCGAGACGCTCCCTATGGTCTTTTCGTCGAGTTGATGGAGAGCGCCAAGAACGCCGGCATCGAGAGCCTGGGCATCGCCCGACAGGTCGGGAGCCGGCAGCAACGGGGCAAGGAGTCGCCATGAACCCCAAGGGCGATCCTTCGGCTGTCCGCTGGACCATTGCTACTCTCGGCACGGGATTGGCCCATGTGCTTGCCCTGCAGTGGTTCACCTGGGAAGCAGCTCCCGCTCCCGTCAATGCACAGACAACGGAGAGCATTGCGGTCCAACTCTTCGACGATCCCCCCGCCCCAACCGAGGTGGTTGCCACGCCCGAACCCGAACCCGAACCCGAACCGGAGCCGGAGCCGGAGCCGGAGCCGGAGCCGGAGCTCGAACCCGAACCCGAGCCGGAGCCCGTCCCGGCGCCTGAAGCGACGACGCCGAGTCCGGACGAGTCGCCGACCATCGGGGCATCCGGGAGC
>ENA-ORXT01000580-ORXT01000580.1-marine-metagenome-genome-assembly--contig:-NODE-580-length-56740-cov-43.058910_pt1 | contig 56740 bp, 48 predicted proteins | sample MGYA00237868_ERZ511482 | MGnify/ENA metagenome assembly ERZ511482 | reverse complement strand
GGGTTGGATGGCTTCGATGCCTTGTCGGCAGCCTTTTTCACAGGGGCCTTCTTAGATGATGGTTTTTTGGCAGGAGACTTCTTGGCGGTAGATCTCTTGGCTGCAGTCTTGGCGGTAGATTTCTTGGCTGCAGCCTTCGCTGGAGTTTTCTTGGCAGGTTTGGCTTTCGCCGGGACCTTCTTGGCCGTGACCTTCTTGGCCGGGACTTTCTTGACTGCAGCCTTCTTGGCCGGGGCCTTCTTCGATGCTGCTTTTTTGGCTGGCTTCTTCTTGGTTGCCATCGCTACCCTCCGCTGTACCCGGGCGGGCGGAGTATAGCCACAAGAAATGGCGATCCATGGTCACCGTGTGCCGCTAGCCTTTCGCAGGTGAGCGATCAGCTTCCGTATCCCCCCGTTGACCCCAAACTACATCTTCCTGAGCTCGAGGAGCGAATTCTCGAACAATGGAAGACCGAAGACGCGTTTGCAGCGTCGGTCGAACAGCGACCGGCCGACCGCGAGTTCGTGTTCTACGACGGCCCACCATTTGCCAACGGACTACCCCATTATGGGCATCTGTTGACCGGCTATGTGAAAGATGTGGTGCCCCGCTACCAGGCCATGCGTGGCAATCGCGTCGAGCGCCGGTTTGGTTGGGATTGTCACGGACTTCCGGCCGAAATGGGCGCCGAACAGGAGCTCGATGTCTCCGGCCGCAAAGCCATCACCGACTACGGCATCGACACATTCAATGCCTATTGCCGGTCGTCGGTGCTGCGCTACACATCCGAGTGGGAGCGCTATGTCACGCGTCAAGCCCGCTGGGTCGACTTCGAAAACGACTACAAGACGATGGACCTCTCCTACATGGAGAGCGTCATCTGGGCGTTCAAACAGCTGTGGGACAAGGGCCTGATCTACCGAGCGAATCGGGTCATGCCGTATTCCTGGGGCGCAGAAACGCCACTCTCGAACTTCGAGATCCGTCTCGACGACGCCACCCGCCCGCGCCAGGATCCTGCGCTCACCGTTGCTTTCACTCTGGACGACGACGTGCAATTGTTGGCGTGGACCACCACGCCCTGGACACTGCCGTCGAACCTGGCGCTCGCCGTGGGCCCCGACATCGGTTACACCCGGGTTCGAGCCGAGGGGCAACCGACAGACTGGATACTCGGCACAGACGCGCTCGGTCGGTACGCCCGCGAGCTTGGCGAGTACACCGTCGTGGGCGAGCTGACCGGCGCCGACCTGGTCGGGCGTACCTACCGCCCGCTACTCCCCTATTTCGCCGATCATCCGAATTCGTTCCGAGTGCTGAGTGCAGACTTTGTCGAGACCGGCGACGGCACCGGCGTGGTGCATATGGCGCCCGGCTTCGGCGAAGACGACCAGACCGTGTCCGAAGCGAACGGCATCACCATGGTCGTGCCCGTCGACGACGAAGGAAAGTTCACCGAACCGGTCAGTGACTGGGCCGGGCTGAACGTGTTCGAAGCCAACCCGCTGATCATCGCCCATCTCAAAGAGGCCGGCGTCGTGGTTCGCCACGAAACCTACGACCACAACTATCCGCATTGCTGGCGTACCGATACGCCTGTGATCTATCGGGCGATGCCGTCGTGGTACGTCGAAGTCACTGCGTTTCGCGACCGCATGGTCGAACTCAATCACGACATCAACTGGGTCCCCAGCAACGTGCGCGACGGACGCTTCGGGAAATGGCTCGAGGGCGCACGCGACTGGTCCATTAGTCGCAACCGCTTCTGGGGCTCACCCATCCCGGTGTGGCAGTCAGACGATCCCGACTACCCCCGCACCGACGTGTATGGCAGCCTCGACGAACTCGAGGCCGACTTCGGTGTGCGCCCGACCGACCTGCACCGCCCCTTCATCGACGAGCTGACGCGCCCGAATCCCGATGACCCAACCGGCAAATCAACCATGCGCCGAGTACCCGAGGTCTTCGATTGCTGGTTCGAGAGCGGCTCGATGCCCTATGCCCAGGTGCACTATCCATTCGAGAACAAAGAGTGGTTCGAAGAGCACTTCCCCGCCGACTTCATCGTCGAGTACATCAACCAGACCCGGGGCTGGTTCTACACACTGCATGTGCTGTCCACTGCGTTGTTCGACCGTGCGCCGTTCCGCAACGCAATCTGCCATGGCATCGTGCTGGCCGAGAACGGCGACAAACTCTCCAAACGGCTCAAGAACTATCCCGATCCTGAACAGATGTTCAACGAGGTCGGCGCCGACGCGTTGCGTTGGTACCTCATGGCCTCGCCCATTGTTCGAGGCGGCGATCTGCGCATCAGCGAACGAGAGATCCGCGACGTCACCCGCCTGATCATCAATCCGATATGGAACGCCTATTCGTTCTTCAGCCTCTACGCAAACGCCGACGGCATAACCGCCGAATTCGACGCGTCGAGCACCGATCTGGTCGACCGCTACATCCTGGCCAAGACCCGCGAACTCGTCGAATCGGTCACCGAAGCCATGGACGCCTATGACCTGCCCGGAGCTACCGCCACCGCGCAAGCGTTCACCGACGCGCTCAACAATTGGTACATACGGCGCAGTCGGTCACGTTTCTGGGCGCCCACTTCCGAAGCCGACCCCGCGGACAAGCAGTCGGCTTACAACACGCTGTACACGGTGCTGATCACGCTGAGCCGCACGCTGGCGCCGCTGTTACCCATGGTCACCGACGAAATCCACCGTGGCCTGAACAAGGGGGACTGTGTACATCTGGCTGATTGGCCCGATGCGAACCTGTTGCCTTCTGATCCTGATCTCGTCGACGCCATGGACCGCGTGCGCGATGTGGCTTCAGCCACGCTCAACCTGCGCGAAGACGAAGGCATCGGCGTGCGCATTCCGCTCGCAGAGCTGACCGTCGCAGGAAATGCCACCGACAGCCTCCGTGATTTCGGCGACTTGATCCAAGACGAACTCAATGTCAAGAAGATCACGTTCTCAAACGATCTCGATGCATACGCCTCTCGGGTACTCAAACCCAACGGCAAGTTGCTCGGGCCTCGCCTGGGCAAGGGCATGCAAGATGTGTTGGCCGCAGCGCGCGCCGGCGATTGGTCGGCCAACGATGATGGCACCGTGGCCGTTGGCGAGCACACCTTGACCAGCGACGAGTTCGAGATCGCGCTGGAACCAGCTACCGAAGGCGCCGTAGGCGGCCTGTCATCTGGTGATGCCGTGGTCGTGCTCGATACTGCGCTCACCCCCGATTTGATCAACGAAGGCCATGCTCGACAGCTGTCACGATGGGTACAAGATGCCCGACGGTCGATAGGGCTCGAGGTCACCGATCGGATCGCTCTCACCATCGATACCGATACCGATGTTCAGGGCTGGCTGGCGCCACATACCGAGCACCTGGCCGCGCAGGTGTTGGCCACCGATCTGACCTTTGGTCCGGTAGAAGCGACCGAGTTCAGCTACGAACTCGACGGGCACCCCATCGGCTTCGAACTCGAGAAGTCCTGATCAGCGATCGTCGTCGAAGAAACGATCGGCGACGTCGCTGTTGAGATCATCGGGAGCGTCGTCGGCAATGCCGCGCAGCTCTGACAAGAATCGGTCGGACTCATCGCTCGCAGGGGCATCACCCAAACCGACGTGTTCATCGCTGTCGGAGGCGGCGCGGACCTCGGCCAGGAACGTGCCGCCGAAATCACCAGTGCCGGTGTCGTCGGCCGCTTCGGTGTACTCGGTGGTCTCGGCATCGATGGCGATGACATCTGCGAGCTCGTCGTCGACGGCTCGAAGAAACCCGTCATCGTCGTCATCACCATCTTCGGCGTCGTCGGCGAACACCACATCGTCGAACATGGTTGCGCTGTCTTCGAAATCGTTCACGACGGCATCTGCGGGCTCTTCGCTGTCGGCCCCGACGCTCGACGTTATGCCGGCCAGCACCACGTCGTCGTCGATGAAGTCGGGCAGATCCAAGCTCGCCAGCGGGCCAGATGCAGCTGCGGCCAAGGTGTCTGAGGCTTCGCGGGCCTGACTGCGGTAGCGGTCGAGTGAGGTCTTGAGATCGACGGCCTCGGTCCGAAGGTCATCGCGGACCCGACGCACATGGGCGAGCTCGGCCATGGCCTTGTCGCGTTCGACCTGGATCGCACTTCGTGCTGCGGCAACGCCCTGCTCTCGTACCTCGGCGGCTTGTGCCTCCATGTCGCCCAACAAGCGGGCGGCGCGTTCGTCGGCATCAGCGATCACGGTGGTGGCGTGCTCGTCGGCCTCACTGCGTCGTCGATCTGCCTCGACCTGAGCATCGTGAAGAACTCGGTCGGCAGTCTCTTGTGCAATGGCCAGGGTGCGAGTAACGGCGCCCTCGGGGTCGTGCAGACGAGCGTCGGTACCGGTGGTGGCGGTTGCGGCATCGAGTGCTCGTCGTTGCTCGACGATTTCCTTCTGCAACTCACTCACATAGGAGTCGACCTCGCTCTGGTCATACCCTTCGGAGCGCATGGTGAGGTTCCGAAATGGGAACTCGCCTTCTGTCATGGTGCTGTCCTCCGACATGCCTCAACAACTAGAACAGCGATGATGGTAGTTCTCCGCCGGGGTCAATGTAGGTATTGCCCCACGTCAGATGGTCAGGGAGCCTTCGACTCAGCCCAGCAGGCCGCTCTCGCGCATGAGTCGATGGTCATCGGCACTCAGTTGCACGTCGGCTGGTGTGACCAGGAAAACCCGGTCGCCAACACGCTGCATCTGCCCGCGTAGGCCATAGGTCAACCCGCTACAGAAGTCGATCAGCCTGCGGCCGAGTTCGGCATCGGTTTCTTGCAGGTTCAGGATCACCGGGGCACCGCCGCGGAAGCGATCTGCGACCTCTTGCGCGTCGTTGAAGCTGCGAGGCGCCACCAGTTGCGGCTTGGAGCCGGGAACCGCGGGCACAGCTTGTACCGATCCCATGGCCGGCTCGCTGGCCCGAGTGACCTCGACGGGCCGCAGCGATGTGTTCGACAGCGGCGCGTGAGTGTCTGTCGCGATCGGTTCGCCTGAGCCGTATTCGCTGTCGCTCATCGGCCCCAACGACCGCACCGCGCTGAAGTCGTTGTGATCGTGCTCGGTGGTCATGGGACTCACCGGGCCGCGGTTCACCTGGCTGGATTCGTGGCCGACGCCGCCGGCGCGAGCTGGTTCGGGTCGCAGCGCAGGATCGCTGAATCCAGACGCTTGCCGGTCGCCGGCCTGTTCGTACTCGGCGTCGGGTCCGAGCCCGAGCCAGGTCATCGTGGTTTTCCAAATGGTCATGTCATCGCCCCAAGGGGTTGAGCGTTCGTAAATACTAGTAAGCAACAGCAGCCAGGATGGGGAGGGGTCATTCTCGGGGCCCGAAGAGATCTGAGCCCACGCGAACCATCGTGGAACCTTCGCGAATCGCGAGCTCGAGATCAGCAGTCATTCCCATCGAACATTCGATGAGATCGAGCCGATCCACCGCAGCTCGAAGACGAGCGAAGCCAGCAGCGGTGGCGTCCTGATCCGCAGCGGCACCCACCCCCATCAGGCCAGCAACGTCGAGATCGAGCTCTCGCAGCGCTCGCACCAGGTCGTCGATGTCTTCGAACGAGCAGCCTGCCTTCTGCGATTCTTCGGACAGATTGACCTGGGCGAATATGCGCGCCCCCGGAGCGCGTTTCGCGATCTCTTTGCCGACCTTGAGGCGATCGACGGATTGCCATGTATGCACATCGTCGGCGATCATGCGGACCTTGTTCGATTGCAGTTGGCCGATGAAGTGCCACCCGACGCGAGCGGCCGCACCGGCGACCACGGGTGCCTTGGCTGCCAGCTCCTGGGCATAATTCTCACCCAGCTGATCGAGCCCCATTCGCCTCGCCGCGATCGCCGCCTCGACCCGATGACCCTTGGAAACGGGGAGCAGCGCGACGCCGCTCCCACCACACGCAGCCATCCGATCGCGCACCGCTTGCAGGCGCGCAACGAGGCCATCGTGTCGACGTGCCACCTCGGCTTCATCGTGGCTGGCTTCGTGATCGTTCTCAGACATCGCCGTCCTCGATCCAGGCGGTCAGGGCGATACGTCCGGGCTCTTGGCGAGCTCGATGCGACCAGTACTGGTCGGCGTCGGACGCAGTACAGCCTGGCGACCAATGCTCGGCCTGAACGCCCAGCCGGTCGAGTTCGATGGCGATGGCAGTCGTGAGGTCGAGTGCAGGTGTTCCGTGTTCGGTTTGCGACTCGATCGACGGGCCGAACCGTTTGATGAGTCGGTTCAGGTCCTTGACCCCGAACTCGTAGTGCGAAGCACGGATATGAGGTCCGACGGCGGCCACGATGTCCGACGTCGCGTCGAGCTCTCGCATCCGCCGCACGGCCGATTCGAGCACGCCGGCTTCGAGGCCCTTCCAACCAGCATGGGCTGCGGCGACCGCGGTGGCATGGGACAAGAAACCGACCGGGACGCAGTCGCCGGCGTGCACAGCCAGCACCAGGTTGGGCTGGGTTGTTACCAAAGCGTCGGCGACCCGACGCTCACGGTTCGCGTTGCCGGGTCCAACCAGGATTGTGCGGTCGCTGTGTACCTGGTAGGTGGCGCACCACGGGTGCGCCACCGCGCGATGACGACGCGCTGCGAGTGCTTTTGCCGGGACCGTCGACGGGGACAGGTCACCGTCGAGCCGACTCGAATGCGCCAGGTAAGACGTTCGCCCCCGGGACTCGCGCTGGATCAGCGGCTGCATATGCCGCCGCGATTCACAGGCCGAACGTCACTTCAGGAACGAAGGGACGTCGAGGTCGTCGAAGTCGCTCGCCGCTTCGACCGGCGCCGGGACTTCTTCGAACGGATCGGAAAGATCGTCGAAGACATCGATCTCTTCTGCCTCATACGTCGGTGCCGTCGGTGGCGGCGCCACAGCCTGGGGCGGCACAGGCGTCGATGTCGATGTCGCCGGCGCGGTTGCATCGGCCCAGCGGTCGAAGCCGGCAGCGATGACGGTGACGCGGATGGCGTCGCCCATGTTCTCGTCGATCACGGTGCCGAAGATGATGTTGGCGTCGGGGTGAGCAACACCCTGAATGATCTCGGCCGCCTCGTTCACCTCGAGCAGGCCCAGCGCAGAACCGCCGGTGATGTTCAATAGGATGCCGCGTGCGCCCTCGATCGAGGACTCGAGCAGCGGGCTCGAGATTGCTTTGCGAGCAGCACCGACACCGCGTTCTTCGCCAGACGATTCGCCGACACCCATGAGCGCCGATCCGGCATCTTGCAGGATCATCTTGACGTCGGCGAAGTCGGTGTTGACCAGACCGGGAGTGGTGATCAACGTGGTGATGCCCTGCACACCGTGCAGCAGCACGTCGTCGGCGATGCGGAACGCCTCGATGATCGACGTGTCAGGGCTGGAGATGGAGAGCAAACGATCGTTCGGAATCACGATCTGCGTGTCGACTTTTTCTTTCAGTCGACTGATGCCCTGGTCGGCTTGGACGGATCGGCGGCGACCTTCGAATGCGAATGGACGGGTGACCACACCAATGGTCAGCGCGCCGAGTGACTTGGCGATATCGGCAACAACAGGTGCGGCTCCTGTACCGGTACCGCCTCCTTCGCCTGCGGTGATGAAGATCATGTCGCTGCCTTCGAGGGCGGTGCGGATCTCGTCTTCGTGAGCTTCGGCCGCAGCTGCGCCGATATCGGGATCACTACCGGCGCCGAGACCACGGGTCAATTCGCGGCCGATGTCGATCTTGATCTCGGCGTCACTCATGAGCAGTGCCTGCGCATCGGTGTTGATGGCGACGAACTCGACGCCGCGCAATCCGGCATCGATCATGCGGTTCACTGCGTTCACGCCGCCGCCGCCGACGCCGACAACCTTGATCACGGCCAGGTAGTTGATTGGTGTAGTCACTTGTGCTCCATTCGCGCTGGCAGAAGTCTAGCTGTCCAGAGCTGAACTGCAGGGTTTAACTTCATGAGACTCGACCATTGCTTTAGGGTTGGAAGCTCGACATCGACTAGAGGTTGTCCGCGATTGAGCTGTTGACAGTGTGGCCAGAGTTGACCTTGAGGTCAAGACTTTTACGGAGTTACGGGGTGCCAAGGGTTCGCGTCAGCAGTTGGCGTCAGCAGCCGGCGGCGCGTCGAATGACCGGTGCCGATGGTGCTCGTACATTGAGCGTTTCCAAACAGCTGAGGTCGACCTGGGCCAGAAACGCCCGTACGGCCTCGAACTTTTCATCGAGGTCACGAGCGTCACCCAACGATATTGCACCACCTCCCGGCGTGCTGAGGACCAGCGAATCCACGGTGATGTCGATCCTCTCGGTGATCGAGGCAATGTCACCAGGAAGCTCGGTGGCCACCGTCAGCGCATCGTTCAGAACCTCGGGGATCTGCTCACCCCGTTCAGTTACAAACATGGCACCGGCGATTTCGGGGAGCGCGGCGATGTCCGGGGGCAGGGGTGCAAGATCGACCTCGGTGGCCTCCTGGCCGAGATCAGGATCCTGGGCCAGCGTGGGATCGGCGGGTTCGACGCGGCGGTCGATGACCGATAACACGAGGCCGTCGGAGGCCACCACGACCGTGCCGTCGGGAGAATCCAGGCGTGCCACCGGTAGGCGTTCGATGATTTCGACGGTCACCACACCTCGCCAGCTCGTCGCGGCCGAGACAGTTCGGACTTCGGGCAGCAGTGACAGGCGTTCCTCGATCTCGTCGGTATCGAGACCCAATATCGGGGTGCCCAGCTCCACGCCGGCCGCAGCGCGAAGGTACTCGGCAGAGACGCGCTCGGCGCCTACGATGCGCACCTCGTCTACGTCGAGTAGCGCACTCTGTGTCGACGCGAAAGCGAGTAACACTACGACCACCAACCCGGTCAGAATCATCAAGCGGCGTGTACGCGAACGCTGCGTCTGATCTTCGACCTCGGCTCGCCGTTCACTGATCTTCGGGTGCGGCGCAGTCATGAGAAGCCAACGAGCCGGGTTTCTGGGACCAGCGCGATACCCGCTTCTGCCAACACCAGCGACTGCACCTGCTTCATCAGGTCGAGCACATCGGCGGCGACGCCATGAGGGTCGGCTTGGATGAAGTTCGCGTGCTTGTCGCTCACCTGAGCTGTACCAACGCGCAGCCCCTTGCCTCCAGCAACGTCGATGAGTCGACCTGCGCTGTCACCCGGCGGGTTGGTGAAGACCGACCCGGCATTCTGTCCACCCGGCTGGTTCTGGCGGCGCCACTGCACGATCTCGCTGAGTGCCGCCTCGCCCCGGGCGACATCTCCATGGTCGAGATCGAGGATCACGTCGAGCACCACCTGCGTACCGCTGAGCGCCGATTGCCGGTAGCCGAAAGCGAGTTCCTGGTTCGTCCAGCTTCGAGTCGTGCCGGTAGCGATGTCGAGGACGTTGGCAGACACGACCGACGCAGCCATGTCAGAGCCGTGTCCACCAGCATTCATTGCGACTGCTCCGCCGATGGAACCGGGCACACCAACCGCCCACTCGAAGCCGGTCAGACCACGGGCTACCAGTCGTCGGGCAGCGGCAGGAAGCGACACAGCTGCACCCAAGGTGACCATCGTGCCGTCGACGGTGATTGCATCGAAATCGCCTGCGAGCGAAATAGCCAACCCCCAGAAACCTGCATCGGCCACCAACATGTTGGACCCTTTGCCGAGCAACAGGATTGCGGTGTCGTTGGACGCGGCGGCGACAACGAGCCGCTCGAGATCTTGCACGCTCGCAACCGTGGCGTGGGCCAGGGCAGCCCCGCCGACGCGATAGGTCGTTCGGGGCCCGATGGGTTCGTTGAGCAACACGACCGTGTTGGCGAGCTCGGGCGACAGGTCGGCGATCCAGTCGATCGACCCAGGCTGCCGAGTACGCAGTCGCTCGAGAACCAGATCAGGCACTGTGGTGAGGTCTCCGGCGCCCATCGTCAGACAGAGATCGCCCGGCCCGAGCGATGCCGCGAGATGATCGGCGACGCTGCCGAGCGTGGGCTGATAACTCACGGAGAGCTCGGGACATGCTTCGGTCACGGCATCGAAAACGATCCGACCCGTCACGCCGGGGCGAGGTTTTTCGCCCGATGGGTAGATGTCGGTGAGCACCAGGTGGTCGACACCGCGGAACGAGGTTGCGAAAGTGGCACCCAGCGCTTCGGTTCGGCTGAACCGATGCGGTTGGTACGCCGCCACTACGCGATTCCACGGTCCCTGCAGCGCCGTTGCGACCGCGGCTTCGACCTCGGCCGGTAGATGCGCATAGTCGTCGACCAGGTGGACACCCCCGTGTTGGCCTCGTGCTTCGAACCGGCGGGCAACGCCATCGAACCGCGCCAGCCCGCTGGCGGCGTCGTCGAACGCAACACCGAGTTGCAGTGCAATGGTGAGCGCACCGGCGGCGTTGAGAGCGTTGTGGTGACCGGGTAGCCCCACGCTGACCCGTCCATGGTCGGTGCCGCCCCAGGTCACGTCGAAGTCCGTTGTCTGAGCACCAACGATGATGTTGGAGATCTGCAGATCGGCGCCCACGTGGGTGCCATAGGTCAACACCCCCGGGTGATCGAGCAGCGCCCGAGTGTCGGCATCGTCGATGCAGACTGCGGTGACGCCGTCGACCGCTTCGATGAAAGCGACAAAGGCGGCTTGGAGCCGATCGGCAGTGCCGTAGAACTCCAAGTGATCGGGGTCGAGCGATGTGACGATTGCATGTGCGCCCGCCAGCGCCAAGAACGTGCCGTCGCTCTCGTCGGCCTCGACTACGAAATGCTTCGATGCGTCCCACCTGGCGCCGGTCCCAAAGCGGCCCACGTCGGAGCCGATCACGAAAGATGGTTGCAGGCCAGCATGATCGAGTACCACCGCCAGCATCGACGAGGTGGTTGTCTTGCCGTGGGTTCCCGCGACCAGAATGGCCGGCCGGGTGGCCACGATTGCCGCCAGGATCTCCGCCCGAGAAAACACCGGTGTACCCCGCTGCATCGCGCCAACGATGTCGGGGTTCGCATCGGGCACTGCGGTCGATCGGGTGACCAGGTCGGCGGTGGCACCGTGGGCAGTGTCGTGGCCGACGTAGGTCGTGGCACCGAGCGAGTCGAGCTGGTCGAGGTGCACCGACTGCGCCCGATCGGAGCCGGTGACGGTATGACCCATGGCAAGCAAGATGCGGGCGATGGCCCGCATACCCGCTCCCCCGATGCCGACGATATGGACAGCCCTCGGCCGCAAGAGGTCTATGGAGCGAACCGAGGGTCGAAGTTCTGCTGCAACCGCCGATGGATCAACCGACACGAGCGTGGGTCTCGATCAGGTCAGCAATATCGGCGGCGGCATCGGGCCGCGCCTGTGCCTTGGCCCCGAGCGACATGTCTCGCAGCCGCTGCGGATCGCCGAGCAATTCGTCGATCAGTTCGACGACTCGCTCGCCGGTGATCTGGTCGTCGGCAACGTTCAGCCCCCCACCGCTTGCGGTGAGCGCTTGCGCATTCTTGGTTTGATGATCACCAGGTGCACCGGGAAGGGGTACGAAGACCGCCGGTGTTCCTGTTTGCGCAATCTCACAGACCGTAGTGGCCCCCGATCTGCAGATCACCAGGTCAGCAGCGGCGTAGACGTCGTTCATCGATCGTTCGTATTCGACTGCCTGATACTGCAAGGAGCCGCCCACGGCATGTGACCCGAACAGCTCCCAGTCGCGATTGCCGATGATGTGACGAATGGTCAGGTCGGTCCGGTCGGCCAGTGCCGGGGTGGCGTCGACAACCGCCTGGTTGATGCGCCTCGCGCCGAGCGAGCCGCCGAAAGCCACGACGAGTTGGTTACCGGGTGGAACGCCCAGTCGCTCTCTTGCCAGCGCGACCGCCGAGGGGTCACCGCGGTCGACATCGAGAATAGGGCCGAGCAGCGGATTACCGGTATGCACTGCCTTGGGCAGTTCGGTGTTGGCAAAGGCGACGGCGCAGACCTTCGCCCATCGACTACCGAATCGGTTGGCGGCACCCGGGACGGTGTTCTGTTCGGTCACGACGATCGGAATGCGCAACGCGACGGCAGCTTGCAGCGCCGGCAGGCTGGCGTAGCCGCCTACCGATACCAGCACCGCCGGCCGTTGACGGCGCAGGGTGCGCCAGGCTTGCACTGTCGCCGATCCCAGGGCGACCGCAGACTTGATATTGTCGACACTGATCTTGCGCTGTATGCCACGTCCCGGCAATGCCGTCAGCTGGTAACCGTGTTCTGGCACCAATTCGGCTTCGAGGCCACGACTGCTTCCGATGAAGTGGATTTCGTCTCTCGACCGGCCACGCGCCACGAGCTCACCTGCGATCGCCAGAGCCGGATGCACGTGACCCGATGTGCCGCCACCGGCGATGACCGCCCAGATGGGGGGCGTCGCGTTGCTCATCGCTCGATCTGTCTCGCCACGTTCAGCACGACCCCCATCGCGGCAAGGTTCATCATGAGCGACGAGCCTCCCATCGACACGAACGGAAGGGTGACGCCGCTGATCGGCAGCACGTTGATGGCAGCGCCGATGTTGATAAATGCCTGCATCGCAATGGCGGTGGTGATGCCGCCGGCCAGCAGCATGCCGAGTCGATCCGGTGCTGCAAACGCCACCCGCAGGCCGAACAGCACCAGGCCGACATAGAACAAGATCAGCATGAGCCCGCCGACGAAGCCGAGTTCTTCGGCCACCACGCTGAAGATGAAGTCTGTGTGAGCCTCTGGCAGAAACCCCCATTTGGCGCGCCCGGAACCGAGGCCTACGCCATCGACGCCGCCCGATGCGACGCCCACGAGTGATTGCACCGTCTGGTAACCGGTACCGCTGGGATCGTTGAATGGGTCGATCCAGGAGTCGATCCGAGCTCGCCGATACGGCGAAGACATGGCGAAGGCGACAAAGGCCATCAGCAGCCCCACGCTGACCGATCCGAGCGACCAGATCGAAACGCCGCCGAGGTAAAGGAGAATCATGGCCACGGCCACGATGATCGATGCCGTTCCCTGGCTTGGTTGTAGCAGCACCAAACCCGCGAAGAACAGCGAAACGAACATGACCGGAATCAGAACCGCCCGATTGTCATGAACCAGATGGTTACGACGCGCGATCAGATCAGCAGCAAAGAGGGCCAACGCCAACTTCGCGAACTCCGACGGCTGAATGGTGAATGGCCCAATGGCCAACCATCGGGTGGCACCGTTGGCCGTGATCGAGTGCTCTCCCGGGACCAGCAACGCCACCAGCATGACGGTCGTGCCCAGCATGAGCACCGGCGCAAACCGAGTGATGTCGCGATAGTCCAGTCGCATGACCACACTCATGGCCACCAGGCCGATCGCTGCCCACATTCCCTGGCGTTGGAGATAGAACCACGGGGTGCCGGTCTCTTGTAGACCAGTGACGGTCGATGCGGACAGCACCATGATGAGGCCTACGAACGTCAACGCCAGAGTCAGCAGCAATAGCACGGCGAATTCGATCGTCCGTTTGCCCGCCACCACGCTGGGATTGCGCAGTGGACGGAGCCATGACATCGAGCCGGGCTCGTTCTGAACGACGCGGGTGGCAGCGCGTCGGCCGGTGCGGGTGGCTGTCATCGGGTTCGACCTCGTTCGCCTTGGGCTGTCAGTCGGGCTCGAACGAGTCGGGCGAAGTCCTCGCCACGGTGTATGTACGAGCGGTACCAGTCATAGGAGGCGCATGCGGGCGAGAGCAGAACAACGTCTCCGGGGCTGGCTGCGTCGCTTGCCTGCGAAATGGCTTGCTCCATCGATGTCGCCGTGGTCACGGGTACCAGCCCGTCGAAGGCGGCGCCGATGTCGTGAGCCGCATCACCGATGGCCACCACATGGGTGATGCGATCAGCGTGCGCGACCATGTCATCGAACGCCAGCCCCTTGTTCTTACCGCCCGCGAGCAGGACCACCGAATCGAATCCGCCCAGTGCGGCGGCTGCCGCATGCGGCGTTGTTGCCTTGGAGTCGTTCACGTAACGCACGCCGTTGATCTCGGTGATGAACTCCACGCGATGCGCAAGGCCATCGAACTCGCGCAACACCTGTGCGATCGCTGCGGGTTGAGCACCCACCCGCTGCGCGGTCGCCGATGCCGCCAGTCCGTTCACGATGTCGTGGGGAAGGCTGCGGCGCAACTCGCTGACGGCCACAAGCTGCTGTCCTCCACTGATCAGTGCGCCATCGACGACACCATGGTCGCTCGACGAGGGCGGCGCTCCGGCTCCGAACGTCTGCACATCGACGTCGATCAGCGCTCGGGCGTGGGTGAGCACCACGGGGTCATCACGATTGGCAATGGCGAGAGCACCGGGTTCCAGGTGTGCCCAGATGGCGGCCTTGGCGTGTTCGTAGGTGCGGAGATCGTGGTGTGCATCGAGATGGTCCGGACCGAAGTTCAGCCAGGTCGCCACGTTCGGCGCGAAGTGCTGGCTGTGGCCGAGGCGAAACGATGATGCTTCGACCACGAAGACTTCGGTTGATGCGTCATCGATGGCCTGGACCCAGGGCGTGTCGGTGTTACCCACGGCCTTCGCCGGGATCCCCGACCGCTCGAGCATTCGTTCTACCAGTGTCACCACGGTGGTCTTGCCATCGGTACCGGTGACGGCAACCGTTGGGCGATCATCCCAGCGGGCGGCGAGGTCGAACTCACTCATGATCGGCGCCCCGGCTTTGACCGCGGCCGAGAACAGCGGGTGGTGATCCGGCAATCCGGGCGCTGGCACCACCCCATCGACGTCGCGGAGCACAGCGTCGATGTCGACATCAGCCGGTGAGTGCACAGCAAGGTTGTTGTGGGTGGCCCACGAGAGCAGGTCTTCTGACAGGCGGTCGTCGAGTGCGACCACGTCGATCGAGCGACGCTGTAATGCAGTAGCCACCGCTCGCCCGGTGATTCCCATTCCCATCACCATCATGCGTTGCACTAGATGACCGTGCCGGGGATCGACAGAAAGTCGGCATAGAAGATGCCCAGTGCCATGGCGGCGGCGAACCCCGCGGCCAGCCAGAAGCGGACGATGATTCGGGTTTCGGGCCAGCCCAGCATTTCGAAATGGTGATGCACCGGCGCAATCAGGAAGACCCGTTTGCCGGTCCGTTTGAACACGAAGACCTGGATGATCACCGACAATGTCTCGGCTACGAAGAGTGCGCCGAGAATAGGGAGCAGCAGGTGGGTGTTCGTCGCCAGCGCCAACGACGACAGACCGGCCCCCAGCGCCAGCGAACCGGTGTCGCCCATGAAAATTTGCGCTGGTGCGGCGTTCCACCACAGGAAACCAGCACACGAGCCGACAACCGCAGCGGCCACCACCGCGAGATCCAGGGCATGGTCGACGTCGTAGATCTGGGGGTGACCGAACATCCAGAAGCCCATGACGGTGAAGGCAGCAAAAGCAAAAATCGACGCGCCGCTGGCAAGGCCGTCGAGACCGTCGGTCAGGTTGACGCCGTTCGTGGTGGCGATCATCAACAACACGGCCCAGACACACCAACCAACGGGACCCAGATCGATGCCGATCGAGTCCCACCGGGTGAAGGAGATCTCGGTGTGGACGTCGGTCAGGGTGACCATCAGCACGGCAAAGGTCGATGCGACCAGGAGTTGCCCGCCGAATTTGGTGCGAGCCCGAAGCCCGAGGTTGCGCTCGCGTGCGACCTTGATCCAGTCATCGAGAAATCCGACTGCGCCGGACCCCACGATGGCGAATATCACCAGCAGGCCGCTGCGGGTATAGATGCCGTTGTAGAAGTCGCTCACCACATAGGCGACCACGATGCCGGCCACGATGGCGATGCCGCCCATGGTCGGCGTGCCCGCCTTGGTCTCGCGATGCATCTGCACGCCGTCTTCTTGAATTGGTTGAGCAACGCGGTGTTGGGTCAACCAATTGATGAGGAACTTGGTTCCGAAGAGCGAAACCACCAGACCAACTGCGGTCGCAATGAGAAGTCTGATCATTCGGTATCTGCCTCGAGCATGTTGGCGGCGATGCTCACGTCGTCAAATGGGAGCACATCGCGGCCGATGGTTTGCGTTCTTTCGTGACCTTTTCCTGCGATGAGCACCACGTCACCAGGTGCAGCGTCGATGATTGCACGCCGGATCGCCGACTTGCGGTCGGGCTCGACCACGGCCTCGCCCGGCGAGTCGAATCCTGCGAGCGCATCCTTGATGATGCGCATCGGATCTTCGGATCGCGGATTGTCGCTGGTCAGATAGACACGGTCGGCACCCTGCTCGGCGGCACGGCCCATGAGAGGCCGTTTTTGTCGATCTCGGTCGCCGCCGCAGCCGAACACGATCGAGACCCGGGCGCCAGGCGCTACTGCTCGCAGAGTTGCCAGCGCCACTTCGATACTGTCTGGCGTGTGCGAGTAGTCGACCACCACCGTTGGAGACGAGCGCCCGGCATGGGCTGGTGCGGTGACCGTTTGCATACGCCCGGGGACCGAATCAGCACCAGCCAGACCCTCGACGATGTCGCGGTCGGAGAGCCCGAGCAGGCGCGCCGATTCTGCGGCCATCACTGCGTTCGCCACATTCATCCGCCCCGGAAGTGGAACTCGTGCATCGAGCCCCCGCCAGGTGAAGCTTGTTCCCGTCAGGGACTCGTCGCCGATGGTGATGTCACCGAGTGAGACTCGCACTGCGTCGGGGCGCTCGTCGGCGAGTCGTGCACCCCATGCGTCGTCGACGTTGATCACTTCGACCTCGGCTCGGCCGTCGAAGAGCTGCTTCTTGGCCTGGAAGTACGACTCCATGTCGTGGTGATAGTCGAGATGGTCGGGTGTGAGGTTGGAGAACGCGGCCACGGCGAAGTCGGTTGCTTCGACACGGAACTGGTCGAGCGCGTGTGAACTCACCTCCAGGGCAACGACGTCGACGTGCTCGTCGGCAAGGCGGCGTAGCTGACGCTGGAGGTCGGTGCTCTCCGGAGTCGTGTGGATGCCGTCGAGTGTCCCGATCACCGAACACGACTTGCCGACCGAGCGCACGACGCTGCCGAGCAACTTGGTGGTGGTCGTCTTGCCATTCGTGCCGGTGATGCCGAACACTGCCAGGTCGCGACTCGGACGCCGATGCACAATGGCGGCGGCGTGAGCCATCGAGCGGCGAACATTGTCCGTTACCAGTTGGGGGCAGTCAGTCGACGACCGGCGCTCGACCAGCACCGCCGACGCGCCCAGGGAAACGGCCTTGTCGATGTAGTCGTGACCGTCGACGGTCAAGCCGGGGACTGCGCTGAAGAGCGAGCCGGGAACAGCGGCGCGCGAGTCGTGCACTACCTCGGTGATATCGACACCCGTGAGGGGGTTGTCCAGGGTTGGAGTCGACGGGTCCAGGTGCACAACCGAGGCGAGTTCACGTCGTAGTTCCTCGAGCAGCACGTCAGCCCTCGACGTCCAACTCGAAGCGGTCGTCGGCCCCCAGGTCAGCCCCTTGGCCGTCTATCGAGGCATCATCTGCGGTGTCTGTGGCTGCGACTGCGACCTCGCTGGTCACCCGTTCGGTGGTGACCGGAGCTGCGAACTCGGGTTTTACGAAGGCGTCGCCGGCGGCGATTTCCGGCGGCGGAGCGATACCCAGGTGTCGCACTGCGTACGACGCGATCTCGGCGAATGCCGGTGCAGCAACGTGGCCGGCGTAGTACGAGACGGTCGGCTGATCGATGGTGACGATGATCGAGAGCTCGGGTTCGTTCGCAGGCAGGAAGCCGGCAAACGTGGAGATGTAGCGAAAGTTCCCGGCGCCGTCTTGGTAGCCCTGGCCGTTTTCCAACGGCTTGCGGGCAGTTCCGGTTTTACCGGCGACTCGGTAGCCATCGACCTGTGCGTTCACGCCGGTACCCACGGCAACCGCACGCTCGAGCATGGTGCGGACCTGAGCCGCGGCATTGGGCGAAATGACCTGTCGAGATTCGGGAGCGGACGGCACCTCGTGCGTGCCGTCGGAGCGCACGACTTCGCGCACGATCTGCAGCGGGATGTAGATGCCGTCATTGGCGACGGTGTTGTATGCCGCCATCATCTGCGCAGGTGTGACCGAGATGCCCTGGCCGAGCGCCGTGGTGGCCGTGGCCAACCCTCCCCAGCTGCCGGGCGGGATCATGAGCCCGGCGGTCTCGCCGGGGAAGCCGAGCTCGGCGGCCGTGCCGAAACCGAAGTCGCGCAGATAAGTGTCGAGACGATCGCCGCCCAACTCCTCGGCCCACTGGACGGTTCCGACGTTCGAGGACTGCGTCATGATGTCGGACACGGTCATGTTCTGCGTTGGATGCGGTGACGAATCGGTGAAGGTGTAGTCCCAGAGTTCGTAGGAGTCCGAGACCACCGAGCGAGAGTTTGTGTCGGCAATGCCGGCGTCGATCACCGAGCTGAAGGTCATGGCCTTCATCACCGAGCCGGGCTCGTACGCCCACGACGTGGCCATGTTCAGCGATGTGCTCACGACCTCGCCCTCATCGTTGCGCACTGCGCTGGCAGTCGCCAGAATCTCGCCCGTCGAGGGATCTGACACCATGACCACGCCGCCGATTCCGCCCATGGCAGCAATCTGTTCGGTTAGCACCCGCTCGACTTCGAACTGCAGCGACCGATCGATGGTGAGCACGACATCGGCACCGGGTACAGGCTGGCTACTGACTTCGCGCTGTCCTGGAATCGTGGGGCCACCGCGGCCGATTTCGAGTAGGAGTTCGCCCTGCTGTCCTTGCAACACGTCGTCGTAGATCATCTCGATGCCGCTCAGGCCGGCGCCGTCGATATCGACATTGCCGATGATCGAGCGCGCCAGTGCCGCACCCGAGGGCTGGAAGCGGGTTGGTTCGGACTCGGTGAATATGCCGGGGATGTCGAGGGCAATGATCTCGGCCGCCTTGGCTTCGCTGGTCTGGCGGATCAGCCAGGCAAAGCGACCGTCGCCACCGAGCATCGCCCGCACGTCTTCGACGGGCACGTTGAGAACAGGCGCAAGCCGAGCTGCGTCACCGATGGGATCTTCGACGTACTGCGGGTCGACGAAGAACGACGTGCTGGGCAGCGATGTGGCCAGCGAGTAGCCGTTGCGGTCCAGGATGTCACCGCGGCCGCCGGCGAGTGCCACGGTGCGGAAGCGCTGCTGCCGACCGATCTCGACATACTCCTCGGCGTTGCGAAGTTGCAGTTCCACCAACCGGTAGGTCAGGCCGCTGGCGATCAACGTCGTGATCAAGAGCACACCGAGCAGTCGCCATTTCGGCGGCGCACCGGCGTGGGCCTTGCGTGTGGTCTTGCGTGTGGACTTGCCCTTGTCATGATGGCTTTTGCGGGCGGGGCTCTTGCGAGTCGGGTTGGCCCGGTTTTGCGGAGTGGGCTGCGTTCGTGGCGCGCGAGCTCGAGGTGTGCGGGTGCGGGTGGTCACTCGTTGTCTCGCAGTTGATTTGTGGCAATCGCGAGCGTTCGATCGTCGAGGCTCGAAGCGGGGGCGGTGAGGTATTCGATCGACGGTGCTTCGATCATGCCGAGTTCTTGTGCTTCCTCGACGATGCGGGCGGGTGCTTCGAGCTCGGCCAATTGTGAGCGCATTGCCTCGGTGTCGCTCGCAATTCGAGTGATCTGGGCTCGCTGTTCGTCGAGATCGCGCTGGTTCTCGATGATCGTTGCGTGCAGAACCAGCGCACCGACCAGCCCGATGATGAAGGTGACGAGCAGTGTGGTGCCCATGAATCGCACGATGCGCGAAGCAACGTCGAGGCCGCCCTCGATGACGCCGAATTCGCGTCGGGTCCCAGCCGCGTCTCGTTCTTGGGGGACAACATTGAGATGGGTGACGGTGTTGTGCGCCATGTCAGATCCGTTCGAAGCTGCGGAACAATGCGCTCGAGCTGCGAGGGTTGGCTTCTTTTTCCTCTTCGCTGGCCCGTCGCAATTTGGGTGCGAGCACTCGCACCTTGCGATCGGCCCCGCATGCACAAGGCAGCCGTGGTGGACACTCGCAGCCGCCCGTTTCCGCGTCGGCGATCGCCCGTTTGATCAGGCGGTCTTCGCCGGAGTGGTAGGACAGCACGGCGCCTCGCCCGTGTGTTTCGAGCAGATCGATCGCGTCGCCGACTGCGCCGGGGATTTGTGAAAGCTCGTCGTTCACGGCGATACGAAGGGCCTGAAAAGTGCGCTTTGCGGGGTGACCGCCGGTGCGACGGGTCGCTGCTGGGATGGCGTTGGTCACGATTTCTGCCAGCTCGGCGGTGGTGGTGATGGGCCGGTTGTCGATGATCCGAGCGGCGATTCGAGAAGCGAATCGCTCGTCGGCGCCGTCGCGCAGTAGACGCGTCAGCTCTTGGTGTGACCAGCTGTTGACGATTTCGGCAGCCGTGAGGGGATCGTCTTGGTTCATGCGCATGTCGAGCGGAGCGTCGAAGCGGTAACTGAAGCCGCGTTCACCGGCGTCGAACTGCGGTGAGCTCACGCCCAGGTCGAAGAGCACGCCGGTTACCGGTCCTTGGGGTTCGCACGACGCCACCAGCTCGGCAATGGCGTCGAAGCGGCCGGCAACAACGGTGGCGCGGTCGCCGAATCGTTCGAGTCGCTGCGTGGCTGCGGCTCGGGCGACCGGATCACGATCGATGCCGATCAGCGACATGTCATCGCGCCGCTCGAGTAGAGCAGTGGCATGTCCGGCGCCACCGAGCGTGGCATCGACGTACACACCGGTGGGCACTTGCCCCAAAACGTCAACGATTTCGGCCAACATGACCGGCTCATGCGCAAACACGGTGGCGCCTCGCATCCGCAGAGGGGTCAAAGCGAAGCGGCTCCCCGACTGCGAGGAACACCGGAGCGGCCCATCGGCCGTTCCTCGAAGAACTGGTGTCTTCCCGGTTTTGTCTCCAGGATAGACTCGATGGCAAGCGGGCGGAGTAGGGGCTCTCCATCGTGTCCTTCGAGGAACGACCCATGGGCCGCTGTGCTCCTCGTTGCTTCGCAATCAGGCATTCGCTTCGCGCCGTGCCTGCTGCGGATTGCGGGGTGTCAGTATTGCTAGTTCCTTGGTTGAGGTCTGGTCGTGGTGGGTTCGAGAGGTGAGTGCCGAAGCGAAGCGGCGTTGCGATTGCGAGGGTCGTATCCGCAGAGCAACCGAAGCGCAGCGGCGTTGCGATTGCGGGGGTCACAGCAGGTCGCTGACGTCGATGAGGTTGTCGAGGGCGGTTTCTGGGTTGTGGACGTCGGCGGGGAAGATGGCGATGTGGTTGGCGGCGCCGATGAGGGTGGCGTCTTTGTCGATGTTGGCAAAGGCTCGCAGGTGCTCGGGCAGATTGATGCGGCCCTGAGCGTCGATCGATGATTGGGCGACGGCAGCCATGAAGTTGGTGAGCTGGCGTTGGGTGAAGCGGCCTTGGCGCTTTGCTTCTTGCAGTCGTCCGACCATGAGTTTGAATTCATCGGCGGGGTAGACAGCAAGGCATTGCTGGCTGGTTTCCGGAGCGATGAAGCAGACGCGTTGATCGCCGAAGCCGTCGCGAAAAACCGCAGGCAGAGCGACGCGTCCCTTGGCGTCGATGCGGTGCTGGTATGCGCCGAAGAATTCCACGAAAAGTCCGAAAGTTCCATCCCAGAGCGAGTCGGTATGACTCCGAGGCGGAGCTGCTTGTTCTCAACGCTGAAAACCATGGTCGGTCCCCTGTTGCCTTTGGCAGTCCGCTTACTCAACATGAGCCACATTAGCCACACACGCCCCACCCGTCAACACCTTTGCCCCACATTCCCCCACTTCTCCCCACCACTGTTCCGCATTTCGACCCCAGACCGTTGCCACCGCAACGATTCAGGACTTAGCGAGGGCCTCCGCTTTTTACGCCCAGCACGTCGACCACAGCAGCTTCGAGCGCCGATGTCGTGATACCCAGGTCCTGGGTGGGAATCGCAGCGGTCACCAACGAGCGTTGTTCCGCCAGAAGATAGTCGCTTATGCGCGCGCTCGATCCATCGACAACGGCCATGGACTGCACCCGACTCCCCCACCTCGTGCGGCGTTGCGACAGCCCCACGGTCTTGGCGGGCCCAACGAGCAGCTCGCCCCAGCCGCTTCCGGCCCAGCACGCCACCGTGGCAGCTGCAGTGCGCACCGGCGAGGCGTCGCACAGTTCGGTGTCGATGCCGAGCGTGGTCAGTGCTCGGCGCCACAGCCGGCCAACGATCAGGAAGTTCTCGCTGAGCTGCGGCGACCACAGAGGACTGGATCTGGGCGCCAGCACGTCGATCCATACGGTCGTGGTCGGGTCGATGAACACGGCCCCACCGCCACTTCGCCGCGGCGCCAGCTCGATTTTATCGGCATTCAGACGTTGGAGGTCGAACTGCTCGGGTTGCTGCGAGCTACCCATGGCCACCGCTGCTGTCGTTGGGCGCATGACCCAGACTTCAGTGGTGTCGCCCTCGGTCGGCATGGGCAACGCATGGAGTTCGGCAACCGTGCCCCGAAGCTCACGCAGGATGATGTCGGTTGGCTCGGGCGCTTGTTCAACCACGTTCTGGAAGCGATCGCATCGACCGGCACCATTCCAGGTACACGATCGCGTCGTGTGCGGTGGGCGATTCCTCACCGGACAGGGTGGTAGTGCGAAAAGCCATATAGTCCGCGGGCGGGATGGGTAGGTGCGAGCCCGTCGCCCACCACCGGGTCGGAGCAAGAACCGTTGCCTGGCGAATCGCGGTTGGAATGAGCTGTGGTTTCCTCACCAATGCTGACGCAATACGGAGCATCAGTGAAACAGTGTTGCGCACCTGCCGAATGTACCCGCAGAACAGCGCGCCCCGGATTGACCGACCAGACTGGCTATCGTTGCGCGGCAGCCAAGCCGGAGGACACGTGAGCCAACAAGTAGCGGAGACGCCACGGACAGAATCGTTCATCGATCTGTTTCGCTCGATGACAGCCAACATCGAACAAGTAATCAAGGGCAAGCGCGACGTGGTACAGCTGACGTTGTTGGCGCTGTTGGCCGAGGGCCACGTGCTTCTCGAAGACGCCCCCGGTCTCGGCAAGACCACGATTGGTAAAGCACTGGCAGCAACGCTCGACGTGCCCTTCGGTCGCGTCCAATTCACCCCCGACCTGTTGCCCAGCGATGTGGTTGGTGTGTCCATCTGGAACCGCAGTTCCAACGAGTTCGAATTCCGGCCCGGCCCCATCTTCAACGGCATCGTCTTGGCCGATGAGGTCAACCGAAGCTCACCCAAGACACAGTCGGCCCTGCTCGAAGCAATGGCCGAGCGTCAGGTGACCGTCGACGGCGTGACCCGCAGTCTGACTCGACCATTCATGGTGATCGCCACGCAGAACCCGCTCGAGCACGAGGGCACCTATCCGCTTCCCGAAAGCCAACTCGACCGCTTCCTGGTCAAGATCTCGGTGGGCTACCCCGAACGGGCGGCGGAACTCGAAATTCTCGATTCTCACGGTGCGGTCGACTTGCTCGAGAACGTCGAGGCCATCACCGACACCCGTAAGGTCCAGTCGATGATCCGGGCGGTCAAGTCCGTTCACGTTTCGCCCGCGTTGCAGGGTTATCTGATCGATATCGCCGACGCGACTCGCCGACACCCGGCACTGTCGCTGGGCGCTTCACCTCGAGCCACGTTGGCCTTGCAACGAATCGCCCGAGCTCGCGCCGCCGCCGCGGGCCGCAACTTTGCCACCCCCGACGATGTCAAGGCACTGGCTCCCCACGTGTTGTCGCACCGCCTGATGTTGAACCACGATGCCGAACTGCGCGGCGTCACCGCCGCCGAACTCGTCGACGAAATCCTTCAGGTGATTCCCGCCGGAGCTGCGTAGCTCCATGCCCACACGAACGGGGATCACGACGCTCGTTTTCGCCGTAGTGTTCCTGGCCGCGGGGCGGGTGTTCGCCATCTTCGAGTTGTACATCGTGGCCGCAGCCATGTTGGCACTGGTCGCCTGCGCAAGCCTCTGGGTAGTACTGAACTGGCGGTCACTTCGAGTTCACCGGGCTGTTCATCCTGACCGGCTTCATGCCGGCGCATCCAGCACGGTCACGCTCGATCTGTCGAATGAGCGACTTCTCCCGACGCCTGTTGCCCGCATCACCGACAAGGTCGAAGGCACCGTTCGCGCCGACGCTCAGGTTCCCCCGATCCGACGACACGCGCATACTCGGGCCAGCTATCGCGTGCCGACAGAAACACGGGGCCGCATCGAGATCGGCCCCATGACGACACAGGTGACCGACCCATTCGGGCTGGCGTCGTCGAAACGGACATCGGCGCCCGATGCCAGCCTGCTCGTGCTGCCGCGCATTGATGTCATTGCTCCTCCCCCACAGCCAGGTGGCTCGACGGCTCAGAAAGTGGATCGATCCCCGAACCGAGTCGGCACCAATGGCGAAGAATTCGCCGCGTTACGCAGCTATGTGACCGGCGATGACCTGCGCAAAGTGCACTGGCCGAGTAGTGCCCGCACCGGTGATCTGGTCGTGCGCAACGAGTACATTCCCGAGCACGGTCACTCGATGATTCTGCTCGACGTTCGTGCCAGTGCTGCTGACCCGGAAACGTTCGAGAAAATGGTGTCGGCGGCGGCCAGCATCGTGGTTGCCTGCCGAGAACGAGGAGACCGTGTCCGCCTGGTCACGACCGACAGTGTTGACCACACCGCCGACACCTCGGCTGGATGTGATGCAATTCTCGACCTGCTCGCCGTCGTCGAGCAGACCACAACAGCGTCGGTCTCGCTCCCGTTCAAAATCGGTCGAACAGGCGCGGAAGCCGGCGCCATGGTCGTTGCCAGCGACGCCGAAACGCTGATTGCGTCGGTCCAACGTGGGCGCAAGAGCACAGCTGGAACCTTCGTTGTCCAGTTCCAGCCGGTCGGGGCGAAGGCAAATAGCGGGACGGCCCGACTACCTTCGGGTCGCATGATCACTATCGAGCAAGGTGACGACTTTGCCGTCGCGTGGAGCCGAGCGGTGCTGCGATGACAGCCACGGGGCAACAGGGCACCCAGGACCTGCGTTGGGTCTGGTTTGCATCAGAGGTATTGCTGGTCGCGACCTCGGTCGCCACCGTGTTCATGCTGCAACGGATATTCAGCGACGACACGTTCGTCAACCCACTACTGTTCACACTGCTGGTCGGCCACGGCGTTCTCATCGCCATGCGGTGGTTCGGTTTCGGCACGGTGAGCGCAGCAGTGGTTTCGCTCGTCGCTACTGCAGCCGCCATTGTGGCCATTCACTACTCGGCCTCGGCCATGGCAGCCATTGTCCCGACATCGGCGACCATCGAGCAGTTCCGCCTCGACATGACCCAAGCCCAGGAGCTGTTCAACTCGACGCAGGCGCCTGTCCCCGCGGTCACTGGCTTCTTGGTAGTTTCTTCGCTTGGCCTTTGGGTCATTGCGTTCGCGGCCGATTGGGCGGCATTTCGGCTGTTCGCGCCCGGCCAGGCTCTGATCCCGTTCATCTCGATGCTGATCTTCGTTTCGCTACTGGGGATCGAAGAGAACCGCATCTCCACCACGGCAGTGGCACTGGTCACCGGGGTGTTGTTCCTGCTTGCGCATCGGGCGGCCTCACGGGCAGCGCACGGCGTGTGGCTCGACCACGGGCCGGGGCGCGGCTATGTGTCCTTGATGGTGGCCGGCGGCATCGTGGCCGTCATCGCCGCGCTCGTTGGCGTGCTGGGCGGACCATCGGTGCCGGGCGCCAACGAAGCACCATTGGTCGAACTCGGCGACGAATCCCGAGAACAGAACAAGCCGCTCGAAGTCACCTCGCCGCTCGTGCAGATTCAACCTCGCCTCGTCGACCAGAGCAACGAAGTGTTGTTCACCGTCGAAACCAATCAACGGGCCTACTGGCGAATCGCTGCGCTCGACGTCTTCGATGGATCCCTGTGGCGTTCCCAGGGCCAGTTCCGTTCGGCCAACGACGCGCTTCCCGTGGACTACCCCAGCAATGCACCCGTCGATTCCGTGACGTCGACCTTTGATTTGGGCCAGCTGAACGTCGTATGGGCGCCCGCTGCGTATCTGCCGACCGGATTCCAGAACCTGAGCGGTGCAGGGGTGAACTACGAGTCCGAGAGTGCGACCTTCATCGTCGACACCAACGACCAGCTCGTCTCCGATGGGCTGATCTATACCGTGACTTCGCAGATCCCGCGGTTCACGCCCGATGGGCTGCGGGCGCTTGCGGCATCGAGCGACGAGACCGTCGACGAGCGCTACCTGGCGCTACCCGACGACTACAGCCCGCTGGCTCGCCAAACCGCCGAGCAGATCACCGTCGGCCTGACCTCGCCCTATGACCAGGCGCTGGCATTGCAGAACTATTTTCGTGAGAACTTCACCTACGACATCGACGTGGCCAAGGGCCATGACATCCAGCGGCTCGAAGACTTCTTGACCGTGCAGCGAGGCTACTGCGAGCAATTCGCCGGCACCTATGCATCGATGGCCCGAGCCATTGGTCTTCCGGCCCGAGTCGCTACAGGGTTCACCACGGGTGACCCTTCGCCGAACAATCCGAACGTGTACGAAGTCCGCGGCCTACATGCTCACGCCTGGCCCGAGGTCTTCATTTCGGGCGCCGGCTGGGTGGCCTTCGAGCCCACCCCGGGCCGGGGCGCACCCAATGCCAGCGAGTACACCGGCGTGCCCGAATCCCAGGACTCCTTCGATGCCGACGCCGAGGGCGCCGAGCAAGCTGAGCAGACGCCGGAAGAAGCGGCCGCCGAGTCCAGCGCCGCCCAGGCGCCAACTCCGACGCCGGTTCCCCCGCCTCCTGCCGAACAAATCCCGCCAGCAGTCGATGTCGAGCCGGTCGAGCCGGTGCTCGAGGCAGAACCGGGCTCCAACGCGCTGCGCAATATCGTTTTGGCTGTCGCCGCGATGGGGGCGTGGGCCTTTGGCGTCCCTGCTCTCAAGCGGTGGCGTAAGCGCCGACAGGCTGCTCGCATCGGCACCGACTCGCGTCGGCGGGTCACCCTTGCGTGGGCAGGCGTGGTCGACTTCCTCGAGGCACGTGGTCAGGAACCGTTCGAGTCCGAGACGCTTCAGGAATATGCCGAACGGGTCCAACGTGACCAGCCGAGCATCTACCCGGCCTTCGACAACCTGACTGCTTTGGCTGTCGAGGCGTCGTACCGGTCGGTACTTCCATCAGACGAACACGCCGACGAAGCCGAGCGCTTGGCCGGCGACATCATGCAAACGTTGATCACCGCCCAGTCGTGGCCAAAGCGCGGTGCCATGGAATTGGACCCTCGGCCACTCATCAAGGTCAGCGACCCGGTTGGCGACCTGGCTGACCGCCTCGCAACCGGCGCCTCGGCCTAACTACCCGAGCGGTTTCTAACTGCCCGAGCGGTTTCTAACTGCTCAAGCGGTTTCTAACTGCTCAAGGGCCCGGCTGCTCAAGAGCCTGGCTGGCCGAGCGGTTCTAGGCTTCTTCGTCTTTGAGACGGTCGCGGAGTCGTTGGGCGGGTTCAGCGAACGGACCCCGACCCGAGCCACGCAGTTGCTGGGCGATCTGGTCGATGCCGACCTTGCCCAGCGATCGGGCGCCGCGCTCGAGTACCAAAGCAGCACCGAGCATGATGAGAAAGCCCACAAACGCCAGCAGGAAGCTCATGGACAGCGTGGCCACCATGATGATCAAGCCAACGAAAAATCCTGCCGTGGCCCAACGGACGCTGCGTAATGGCGCGGTGTAGACCGTTGTTGACCCGACTTCTTTGGCAAGGCTCGGATCAGTCTCGTAGAGCTTCTCTTCGATCTCGCTGAGAATTCGCTGCTCGTCTTCTGAAAGCGGCACCGTCTTATCATCCCACAGCCGTGGCCGTTCAACAACGCGGAGACGGCAAAAAAGTGCCAAGCGGCCACGATCACACCAAAATCAGCCCCAGGGGTTCTCGTTTTTGTCTCGGGCTGCGAGGCGCTCACCCGGTTTGGCCAGCACCGCGGGGCCGATGCTGTCGATTCCGAACTTGCGTCGGATCTCGTCGACGGCTTCATCGGCCAGCTTCCAGTCCGATCGGCTGGGGTCGTTGGTGTTCGCGTCACCCATGGCGTCGTCGAGGGTCAGCTGCTCGTGTTGTTCTTCTTCGAGACCGCTTGCGCCCACCCCGAGCAGGCGGACACCTTTGCCCAGATCGACCTTGTCGAGAAGCTCGTGGGCAACCTGGCTGATTCCCATGCCGCTGTCGGTCGAGCTCCGCGGGGTCAGGCTGCGGGTGATGGTGCTGAAGTCGCCGAAACGAACTTTGATGGAGATGGTCCGCGCTTGCAGCCCCGCCCTGCGTAATCGCCCGGCGACCGAGTCGCTCATGCGCACCAGATGGCGGCCGAGGTCGCCGCGATCGTGCAGGTCGAACTGAAACGTCTGTTCCTGACTGATGGACTTGGCGCGTTGGTCGGGTTCGACGGACCGATCGTCTCGGGCGTTGGCGAGGTTGTGCAGATGCTGCCCCGACGCTTTACCCACCACCGACACGACTCGTTCGACCGGCATGTCGGCGATGTCGCCCACCGTGGTGATGCCGAGGCGCTCGAGCTTGGTCATGGTGGCAGGGCCGACACCCCACAGCGCTCGCGCCGGAAGCGGCCGCAGGAATTCGAGCTCTCGCCCCGGTGCCACCACGAAAACGCCGGCGCCGGGCACGGGCCCGGCGCGACTCGCGCTCGGCTTGGCTCGTTCCGACGCCAGTTTGGCGACGAACTTGGTGGCCGCTACGCCAGCCGAACACCACAGTCCGACTTCGTCGAAGATGGTTTGGCGCAGTGTGGCGGCAATGGCGCTACCACTGCCGAAGAGCCGACGGCCCGACGTGACATCGAGAAATGCTTCGTCGAGCGACAGTGGTTCGATCAGAGGCGTGAAGCGAGCCATGATCTCCATGATCTGGGTGCTGAGGTCTCGGTAGTAGTCATGGTCGCCATCGAGAAAGACCGCATTGGGGCACAACCGGCGGGCTTGAGTCGACGGCATGGCCGATCGAACGCCGTAGAAGCGGGCTTCGTAGCTTGCGGCGGCAACAACGCCACGACGACCAGCACCCCCCACCACCACGGGTGAACCTCGCAGTTCGGGTCGACGCAAGATCTCTGCCGAGGCATAGAAGGCGTCCATGTCGACGTGCAGGATTGTGCGGTCAGGTGCCATCGGTGAAAGCGAGCAGCTCGGCGTGAAAGTCTCGCCCGCTACCGGTGACACGGTACTCCCATTGCCCGGGTGCGACCGATGCGGGCGCACCAGGAGCGAACAGCTGGCCGACGCAGTGCTGCAGCGGTTCGCGAACCCACTGCGGGCTCATGTCGAGCAGCGCGTGTGCCTGATCGGCGCTGACCCATCGCCCGTCGACCACCACGTTGTCGGGATCGTCGACATGCAGCTCACCGGCATGGCGCGCGGCTTGGAACACCTGTGCGTGCAGCGTCATGTCTCGGCCCACGAATTCCACGTTGACGCTGTACAGCATGTGGGACCAGTCGCTGACGACGACCGACGTCTCCTCGATGACTTCGCGTTGCAGCGCTTCGAGTACCTGTTCGCCGGGGTCGACGACTCCACCGGGCGTGCTCCAGTCGAGTGAGCCGTTGCGGCGCTGATTCTGTACGAGCAGCAGTTGTTGTTGGTCGATGATGATGCCCGAAGCAACCGTCCATGCCTGCACCTTCTTAGTATTGCTCACCGTTACCCTGACGGCTGTGCCGAGCAATGAAGACACCCAGCCAACGGTCGTGCCCTCTGCCTTGCCCAGTGGTCGTGCCCGAGCGCTGGCGGCGATAGCCATCTTGATCGGTGGTGCGTGCGGCGCCATGATCGGTTATTCGTTCGCCGAGTTGCAGTGCACCGGCGATTGCACCACGTGGAAAGGCATCGGCCTGCTCATCGGAGCAGTGTTCGCGTCGGTCGGCGTTGCCATCGTCGCTGTTCTGACATTGCGGGCCATGGACGAATGGCAGACCACGACCGAACGAGAGCGCAAGAAGCTCGACTCGTGAGCCTGCACCAGGAACTGCACGACTTGGCGTGTGAGACCGCGCGAGAGGCTGCTGCCATGGTGCTCGGTCGCCATGGCGAACACCACCGAGTCGACACCAAGGCATCGGATATCGACCTGGTCACCGAGGTCGACCGGGCGTCGGAAGTGTTGATCACCCAACGCCTGCTTGCGGCCCGGCCCGGCGATGGCGTGGTGGGCGAAGAAGGAGCCAACGTCACCGGAAGTTCCGGAGTGGAATGGCTTGTGGATCCCATCGATGGCACCACCAGCTTCGTATACGGCCTACCCGGCTTTTCGGTCTCGATCGCCGCTCGCGTCGCAGAGCAGGTGGTGGCCGGCTGTGTCGTTGCGCCGGCGTTCACCACCGAGTACAGCGCAATCATCGGTCAGGGCGCCACTATGAACGGCAAGCAGATTCGATGCCGCCCGGTCTCCTCGTTGTCCAAGGCCTTGATCGGAACCGGCTTCTCCCCCGACCACGAACGCCGAGTCCGACAGGGGCGCGTGTTCGGCGCCATCATTCCCCAAATTCGCGACATCCGGCGCATGGGCTCTGCTGCGATCGATCTGTGCGCCGTTGCTGGCGGCCAACTCGATGGCTACTTCGAGATCGGGCTGAGCTTGTGGGATTACGCCGCGGGCGCGCTCATTGCGGCCGAAGCTGGCGCGGTGACCATCGTCGAGCCCGACCACACGTCTGAACGGGCGTTCCTGCTGGCTGCAGCTCCCGGGATCAGCAGTGAGTTGGTCGCGTTGCTTCGAGCCCACAACGCTGACAAGGTATAGCCCCGAACGGGTGTAAATCAGAAACACCCGGTAATGCCGCCTTTTCGGTGGCCGCGTCAGGCACGATTGCATAGTGGAAACACAAGTACTTACCGTCGAAGACGACGATTCGATTCGCACCGTCGTCAAACTCGCGCTCGAAGACGAGGGCTGGGGCGTGATCGAAGCCGACAACGGCGAAGACGCGCTCACCCTTTTTCGAGACGAGGGTGCCGACGTTGTTCTGATCGACATCATGTTGCCGGGCATGAACGGGTTCGAGGTCTGCCGCTCGATTCGCCGCACGACCGACGTGCCCATCATCATGGTCACGGCTCGTAGTGACACCCACGATGTCGTTGCTGGTCTCGAAGCCGGCGCCGATGACTACCTGACCAAGCCGTTCGAGCCCAAAGAGCTCAGTGCACGCATTCGTGCGCTGCTGCGGCGCTCTCGATCGGCGGGTACCGACGCCGCCCAGATGACGTTCGGCGAACTCGAAGTCAGCCCCGAGCAAGGCGTGGTATTGTTGCGCGGCGATCAGGTCCACCTGACCAAGACCGAGTTCAAGCTGCTGGTCGAGCTCGCATCGGGTCCGGGCAAGGTGTTCAGTCGCGAGACCCTGCTGGAAAAGGTCTGGGGCTACGACTACTTCGGTGATGGCCGCCTGGTCGATGTACATGTGCGCCGACTTCGCACCAAGATCGAACCGGACCCGGCAGATCCTCGTTATGTGGTGACCGTCCGCGGCCTCGGCTACAAGCTCGTTCCCTAGCCTCTAGCAATGACAAGGCGGCTGGGGCTCAGAGCTCGAGTGATCATCGCGTTCGTTATTGGCGCGCTGATGCTGTCGACCCTGCTGTCGACCGTGACCTATTCGGTGACCCGGGCGAGACTGACCGAGTCACGCGAGCAGGCTGCACTGATCAGCGCGCAAGAGCATGCGATAGATATCAACGCCGAGTTGGACGCCGACAGCGACATATCCGATCTCGTACCTGCGATGCTCGACGTGATCGTGCCAGAGGGCACTTCCCAGGGAATGTTGTACAACTCGGTGAGCCAGTGGGTTGATGTGTCGGTGTTGACCGAGAACCGACTCGATCCTGAATTCGTACGTACGCTTCGAGCGGGTTCCGCCGCAGTGATGACGGTGGAGATCGACGAGGTTCTGCACCATGTCGTTGGACTCCCTATCCCCCGCTTGCAGGCCAATGCGTCCTATATCCAGGCGGTAAAGCTGACCGAAGTCGAGGACGATCTCAACTCATTGACCCTCACGCTCGTGGGCGCATCTGCGATCACTGCCATGCTCGGTATGGGTTTTGGCGTATGGGTGTCCAAGCGGCTGCTGGCGCCGGTCCACCGGATCAGCGAAGCCGCCGGTCTGGTCGCCGACGGTGACCTCTCCACTCGTCTGAAGTCGGCCGGCGACCCCGATCTGGACCAGCTCATCATGTCGTTCAATGGCATGACCGGATCGTTGCAAGAGCGCATCGAGCGAGACTCGAGATTCGCCAGCGACGTCAGCCACGAACTGCGATCGCCGTTGATGACCCTGACCGGTTCGGTCGCGGTGCTCGAGCGCCGCCGAGACGACATGCCCGAACGAGCCCAGTTGGCGCTCGATCTGCTGTCCACCGATATCAAGCGCTTCAAGTTACTGGTCGAAGATCTGCTCGAGATCAGCCGCTTCGATGTAGGTGCGGTGCAGCTCGACATCGAAGAAGTCATGTTCGGCGAGTTCGTACGTCAGGCCATCGGGGCGGCGGTGGCTCGTGAGCGCGACGTGCCGATCATCCATGGCGAGGGCACCAACGAGTTGTTCGTAGAGCTCGACAAGAGACGGATCGCACAAGTGATTCGTAACTTGAGCGAGAACGCGGACAAATACGCCGGTGGTGTCACGCAGATTCGCTTGGAACACGACGGCGACGACGTGCGAATCGAACTCGAAGACGAAGGCCCCGGGGTTCCGGTCGACGAACGAGAATTGATCTTCGAACGATTCGCACGCGGCAGCGAAGGTGGGCGACGTGGCTCGGGAACCGGTGTGGGTCTCGGGCTTTCACTGGTCACCGAGCACCTACGGTTGCACGGTGGAACGGTCTCGGTGGCCGATCGCGTAGACGGACTGCTGGGTGCCCGTTTCATCATCTCGTTGCCGGGTGTGGTGGTCGAATGATGCGCACTCTGGCCCAGTCGTTCGTGTTTGTCGCGCTGCTGTTGTTTGCGGGTGCATGCGGCCTGGCGGCCGATGAGTCACCTCGTGTGCTCGACGCAGACGACCCAGACAAATTGCCCGCGGAGTTGCGATTTGGTCAGGACACCACACCTTCCCAGGGACCGGGTGCCGACCAAATACATCTCGTGCAGGGCGGACGGCTGGTCACGGTCGAGCGTGGCATCGTCAACACCGTCGACGAGCTCATGAGTATTCTGCTCGGCTCCACGTTCCCCGGGGAACGGGCGGACGGGATCCGATCCGCTCTCGATCTGACTCGACCGGTGGTGCAGAACATCGAAATCGCGCCCCTGTCCAACGTTGCGATTGTCGACTTCGCGCCCAGCGACCGCAACCCGAGCAACGACGAACAGAAGATTGCTTTTGCGCAGATCGTCTACACGTTGACATCGCTGCCCGAGATCGAAGCGGTCCAGTTCGTGCAGACGGATCCAAACGACCCCGAGGCAGGGCCGGTAGGGCTTGCCGTGCAGACCGACACGGGCAGCACTCTGCCCGGAGCCGTGGTGACCCGCGACGACTTTTCCCAGTTGAGACCCATAGTGGCGCCCCAGCCCTCTTTCGACATCCCGATCGAAGAGCCGACGGCGACGCCTGTTCCCGGTGCACCCCCGACCATGGAATTGCAGGTGTGGTTGCTGAACTTGGAAAGTCAACTGACACCGGTGCTCCGCAGCGTCGAACGATCTGCCGATGGGTTACTTTTCGCTCTGATCGAAGAGGGCCTCATACTGGGCAATCAAGAGGAGGCTGGGGTGCGTTCTGCGTTACCCCCTGACGCGTTCGCGAACCCGGTCTCGGTTCAGACGTTCGACGTGACGCTATTCGAAGCGCTTGACAACCCCGAGCTGCCCGATGACGACACCAGCGAACCCGATGCCTCGGGCGACACCAGTGCAGCTGAGCTGCCCGACGACACTGGGACATCCGACGACACTGGGACATCCGACGACACTGGGACATCCGACGACACTGGGACATCCGACGCCGAGGAACCGGTACTGGTGACCATTGCCACTGTCGACCTCACCGCCGGAAGCTTGCCATCACCAGATGACGGCAACGAGCTCTACCTGGCTGCGGCTCAGATTGTGTTCACGCTCACGGAACTCGACGAAATCGATCAGGTGTCCATCTCGATCGATGGCTTCGCGGCATCGATCCCGTGGGACGACGGCGTAACCCAGCCGACTGACCCCGATCTGCCCATTGGACTGGACCGCAGCAACTACGCCGGTGCGCTTACCGGACGAGACCAACCCGACGCCACGCCGGTCCCCACACCCGACGGTTAGCACTAGATTGCTTGTGTGAGTGGAATTGTCATCGCAATCGACGCAGGTACAACCGGGATCCGATCCGCAGCTGTGGACAAATCGGGTCAGATCATCTCGTTCGCCTACAGAGAGTTCACGCAACACTTTCCCGAACCGGGGTGGGTCGAACACGACGCGGCCGAGATCTGGGCGACGACCATGGAGACGCTCACCGAGTTGCGATCCAACGTTGACGAGCCGGTGGCTGCCATCGGTATCACGAATCAACGCGAAACCGTGGTGGCGTGGAGTCGAAGTAACGGCGAACCGCTGCACAACGCCATTGTCTGGCAGGACCGCCGGACTACCTCGGTATGTCAGGAGCTGACCGACGCCGGCCACCTCGACATGATTCGCCAGCGCACCGGGCTGGTGCTCGATCCGTACTTCAGCGCCACCAAGTTCGCCTGGATGCTGAACCAGGGTGGTGTACCCAGGGGACCCGATACGGCGCTGGGCACTATCGATAGTTGGCTCATCTACAAATTGACCGGCGGCGCCGTGCATGCCACCGAACCCAGCAATGCGTCGCGCACACTGCTCTTCGACATCGACGAACTGGCGTTCAACCAAGAGTTGTGCGACGTGTTCGGAGTGCCGTTGTCGGCGCTGCCCGAGGTGTCCACCACTTCGGGACGGTTCGGCGAGACCACCGACGAGTTTCCCTTCGGCGCCGGTATCCCGATCAGTGGTGCTGCTGGTGACCAGCAGGCGGCGTTGTTCGGCCAGGCCTGCTTCTCGCCCGGCGACGCCAAGAACACCTATGGCACGGGTTCGTTCGTGTTGATGAACCTGGGGTCGGATCGGCCCGAGCCCACCGAGGGCCTGCTCACTTCGGTGGCGTGGACGCTGCCGGACCAAGGCGTTACGTATTGTGCCGAGGGCGCGATCTTCGTGACCGGCGCCGCCATTCAGTGGCTGCGCGACGGCTTGGGCATCATCGAAGACGCGTCTGAGCTCGAGCCATTGGCGCAGCAGTGCAATGACACCGGCGGCGTGGTATTCGTGCCGGCGCTGACCGGACTCGGGAGCCCGTGGTGGGACCCCAACGCTCGAGGAACCATCGTGGGCATCACCCGAGGAACCGGGCGACCACACATCGCCCGAGCCACGATCGAGGCAATCGTCTACCAGACACGCGATGTGGTCGAAGCCATGGGCGCTTCGGCCGCCACCACCGTGTCACGGCTGCGTGTCGACGGCGGCGCATCGGTCATGGATTCCATGTTGCAGCTGCAGGCCGATCAGCTCGGTGTGCCGGTCGAACGCCCCGTGAACCAGCAGACCACCGTGATGGGCGCCGCCTACCTGGCGGGTATCGCCGAAGGCTTCTGGTCCTCAACCGACGATGTATCTGCCGCGTGGGCGCTCGAAGCCGACTTCACCCCCGCTGCCGATACCGATCGAGAAACCGGCTACACCCAGTGGAAGATGGCCGTAGACCGCTCGCTGAACTGGGCGTAGGACGGTTTGGCTGGCGTCAGGTAGAGATCTGGGCGCCGTCTTCGACCCAGCATCGTAGGTCCTCGAGGGCATTGCGCAAGATGCGGGACTCGGCCCGGCGACGAAGGAACCCGGACATGGGCATCGAGATGTCGACTTCGAGTTCATAGGTGACTTCGGTGCGCGGTCCGGTGGGGTCGGCTTCGAGGGGGACCAGCACGTAGCGACCGTCGAGCCGGCGGACCAGGTCGCCTTGGGCTAGGCGCCATGACACGCGCAGTGGGTTGGTGCCGTAAAAATACTCGAGCACGTAGGCGGCGCTGCGGCCCATGGCAGCGGCACGGTAGGACACCAGACCGGCCCGGCCATCTTCGTCCATTCGCTCGATGGTCACGTCTTTGACGTTGTTGGCCCACTCGGGGTACTTCGCGTAGTCGGTGATCACATCGAAGATGCGCTCGGGTGTGTCTCGAATAATGGTGCGCTCAAACGCTCGATCACCCATTTTTGGTCCTGTTCATTTCTCGGGCCTTGTATCGGCCGTCGGTGCGCTCGGTGAAAGTTCCATGACGGGCGGCCCACAGGCCGGCAAGTCCGATTCCGAGCATGGGAACAAGGATACCGAACGCCTGGGGGCTGAAGGGGCGTATTGCCGCAGTGGTGATCGCAACCGCTGATTGGACGAAGGTCAGCAGGTGGAATTTGCGCCGTATTTCTCTGGGCGCAACGCCGCTCATGCCGTAGATCATGGCGACGCTGACGTCGTGTTCTCGGCTCCGTTCGATGGCCTTGGCGTAGGCCCACAAGAAGGCAATCGTGCCGATGCCGAACAAGATCGAGGACAACACGGCAAACGGAATGTCGAGAGGATCGGGAAAGATCGCCGCCAGCACCGCCGCGATGGTGAACGCAATCGTCGCGTACAGGTCGGTGCGGTAGAGATTCGCGCCCTCGGGATCGGTGCCGTCCATCAAGAAGGAACTTTACCGTTCGTGCGCGCTATCGCTCGAACTGTGCGAGCGCTTGTCGCAACCGCTCGGCCAGCAGGTCATAGGAGAAATTCTCGACCGCCCATGAGCGAGACGCAGCCCGCATTGCTTCGCTGCGCTGCGGATCCTTCAGCACCCGAGAGATGGCCCCCGCGACTTCGTCGGCGTTCTTCGGGTCGTCGATCACGTAACCGGTCTCGCCGTGAGCTACGGCTTCATCGGACCCACCGGACTTGCCTGCAATCTGTGGGCATCCGGCAGCTGCGGCTTCGACGAACACGATGCCGAAGCCTTCTTGTTCCAGCCCAGCCCAGCGCTCGCGACACAACATGGCGAAGGCGTCGGCGCATCCATAGAGCGCGGGCAGGTCGGCGTCGTCGACGAATCCGAGCAGCCGGGCGGGTGATTCACTCTGGCCGATCTGGCGGCGCAGCCGAGCTTCGTCGCGCCCGGTGCCGGCAATGACGACCTGGATACCCGGGTGCGTGTCTGCCAGTCGAGCAGCCGCATCGATCAAGGTGTCGAAGCCCTTGCGAGGTACCAAGCGACTCACCCCCACCACGAGCGGTGCGTCGGGGACGAAGCCGAGTCGGCGGCGGGCGGCGCGCCGTTCATCGCTGGTGAGCGGCACGAATCGAGCGGTGTCCACGCCGGGTGGCACGTAGACCACCGGCGGCATCTTGTCGACGATGCGGGCGGCTTCGGCCTCGGCGTAGTGGCTGGCGCTGATAACGAGATCTGCGCCGGCAACGGCGCGGCGCAGTAACGTCGACGAGCCCGGGAGTCGGCCGGGCACAGTGACCTCTGCGCCATGAAGCACCACTGCGTAGGGTCGCCCCAGACCGGGTCCGATGGCGCCCAAGGGAAATGCCGGGTCGACTACCACGATCGATGCATCGATCTGTTCGGCCTGTGCTCTGGCCCGGTTGCGAACGCGACGTGTCGGCGGCAGCCAGAAGCGGTCGTATCGCTCGATGTGGTGGCCTTGGAGAGCATCGAATGCTGCGGCGTCGGCGTGGGGTGAGGTAAACACCTGAAACGATTCTTGGGGTAGACGTCGCCACAGCTCCCACAGGTAGGTCTGGATGCCACCGACCTTTGGCGGGTAGTCGTTGCTCACCAACAGATGCATCAGTCGGGCCGCTCCCCTGCTCCGATCTGTTCGGCCGCCCAGCGCGCGTGTTCGCTGAGCATGTCGTCGTCACCGATGTAGGCGGCCAGTAGATCGAGGGCTTCGGCCCGCAGCTCGCTGGTGAGCGAGGCATTACCGAGGGCAACCAGTGCGTTGCGCCGCACGTAGCGCAGATCTCGCTTGGGGATGTACCACCGACCGACTGCGTCCAAGAGTAGGTCATCGCTCAGCGTGAGTAGCTCGAGCAGATCCAGCGAGGTGACCTCGTCGCCGATCAGTTCTACGTCGGTGCCGCGACTGGGCGGGCACACGGTTTGACAGTCGTCGCAGCCATAGATACGTGTGCCGAGTGCTTCGCGGAATTCGATCGGGAAGTCGCCGTCGGCCTGCAGTAGCCAGGCGAGACAACGACGGGCGTCGACCACGCCGTCGGCGATGATTGCATTGGTTGGGCAGCCATCGAAGCAGCGTCGACAACTTCCACATGCCGGTTCGATCGGTTGGTTGTGCTCGAGTGGTGCGTCGGTGACAACCGCACCGAGCACAAACCAGCTGCCGTGACCGGGAAGCAGCACATTGCTGTTCTTGCCCGCCCAGCCAATACCGGCGCGAACCGCCGCCGCCCGGTCGACCAGCGCATTGTCGTCGGCTACGACCCGGGCGGTGTAACCCTCGGCTTGCAGCGCAGCAGCCATTTCTCCGAGTGCGTGCTTGAGCGACGCGTAGTGATCGCGCCACGCATAGGCGGCGATGTCCGCTTGGGGACGCTCGCTAGTGGCAACGTCTCGATCTGCAACATCATCTGGAGCGCGGTAGGGCCAGGCGCCGACGATGAGCGATTGCGCCGATTCCAGAATGCGCGTCGGAGTGGTCGAGCGTTCGGGATTGCGGTAGGTGAACTGCATGCCGGCATGGAGCCCGGCGGCCTTGCGGGTATCGAGCGCGACGCGGGCTTCGGTGAATGGCTCTGCGTGGGTGACCCCAACGGCGGTCAAGCCGGCGGCGAGGCCGATCTGGCTCAGCTCGGCTGCAGAGGGCACCGTTCTAGGGCGTCGACAGGTTGAGGACAGCGGCGGGTTCGACCACGTTGGCTTGTTGACCAATGGCGGCCCGGCGAACATGGTCGTCGCCGGCGATGACGACGAGCGGCTGGTCGGCGGGAAATCCCATGCAGAGCGCTCGGACGCAGTCGGCGACCGTGTCGGCGCCGGTGATGTGGTGCACGCCAATAGCGGGCAGGTCGGGGGCGCCACCAACCGGTGTCGATACCGGCGTGACCACGACTTCGACCGGGACATCGAAGAAGTCACGTAGCGCTGCGACTCGCTCGAACAATTCGCTCGGACGAATGCCGGTGCGGCCACAGGTGCTGCGGGCGTCGACGATCGCGGTGACGCCCGGTTGGTTCAGCAGGTGGGCGACCGCTTCGGGCGTATTCGGTTCGAGATGTGCAGGCAAGATGGCGCGCTTACGTTCTTCGGAGAACGCTGGGGCCAGGCTCGGCGTCTGCACCGGCGAAGTGAACGCCGCGGGGACAAGCGCTGCGGGGTCCATGGTGATCTGCGGAGTGTCGCCGGCCTCGACCTCGATCGGAGCCACGAGGGCTGGCGGCTCCGGGGCTGGTGGCGCTGGGGCTGGTGGCTCCGGGGATGGTGGCGCTGGGGCTGGTGGCTCTGGCGCGGATGGCTCTGGGGCTAGCTGCGCTGGGGCTGGCTGCTCGGTTTCGGGCAGGTGGGTCGTGTCCAGAACCCGGGGTAGCGCCGCCTCGGTGGCCATGGCCGGGATCCCTGCTGGCGTCTTGAATCGATCGAGATCATTGTCGATGATCGAGAGGTCATCGTTGTCCAGATCTTCGAGCTCGTCGACGGCGATCGTCGTGTCGACGACCTGTCGGGCGGCTGCGACCTCGGCTGCTTCGGCCGCCATTGCGGCTTCGTTGGCCCGGCGAGCGCTGAGCTCGTGGGCGCGCTCGGCGAGCGAAGAGGCCGAGGCCGATGGTTCTGTCACCGGCTCGACTTCGGTGAGGGTCGCGGTGGACGCGGGTCCCGAGGCTGCCGTCGACGCTTCGTCGCGTTCCATGCGGAGTCGATCGTTGGTGGCAACGAGCTCGTCATAGTCTGACGTGCGTTCCGCAATGGTCTCGACGGCGGCTCGTGCTGCGGCAGATTCGGATTGTTCGCTAGCGAGTTGGCGTTCGAGATCGGTGATGCGTCGCTCGGCAATAGTCAGCTCGCGCCGCAGGTTGTTGGCGTCGTCTTCGAATGAATCGGCAGCTTCGATCTTCTCGGTCATGGCGGCGATGCGCCGATTCAGGTAGCTGGCCTCGTTTGCTCGCCGCTCCGCGAGTGCTTCGGCCTTTTCGGCTCGCACATGAGCCTCGGCGGTTTGCTTGGCCATGTCGTCGAGTCGGTCCGAGAGCTTGCTCATCTCGGCCCGAGATTCGATCAGCTCGTGGGCCCGCGCCTCGTGTTCGTGGGCTCCGGTGTCTCGCTCGGCCTCGATATGGCGGATCTTGTCGTCCATCTGCGCCAACCGGGATTCGGCGTCGTCGTGACGGGCGAGCGCCGTGTTGAGCAGTTCCTGGATGTGGTCGCGGTCGTGCTGCAGGCGGTTTGCGACATCGGCGAGTTCCTGGCGCTCGGCCGCCCGGGCATCGAGAAGGGCCGACAGTCGGGCTTGCTCGCGTCGCTCTTCGAGCGTTTGCTGGCGCGCCGCGTGGAGCTCTTGCGAAACAGATTCGCCGAGCGCGATCTCGGCTTCGAAGCCGGTGATCTTGTCGCCGAGCTCGTTGAGCATGCGGTCGCGTTCGTCGAGCTCGTCGGCTTGGCGAGACACCTCGGCTCGAAGCGTCGCGACCTGGCTCACCAGCTCGAAGCGTTCGGTGCTGGCTTCGAGCGCGTCGCTGGGCGAGTTCCGGCGAGAACGGGTAGCAACAAGTTCTTCGCGAGCTTGGATGTACTCACGTTCGAGATCAGCAAACTGGTCGTCGACCTCGATACTCAGTGCGTCGCTGGTGCTGGCCTCGGCTGGCGTGACGGCGTCGACCTGGGCCGAACCGGTTGGTTGGCGATTGGGAAGCTGCGCATTGGTCGGTTCGGCTAGGGGCACTTCGATGCTCGGTATCTCTGCGCTCGGTACCGCGATACTGGGAGCTCCGATACTGGGAGCTTCGATGCTGGGCGCCGCAACGTCGATGTTCGGCACCTCGATGCTGGGCGCCTCAGGGTTTGTTTCGGCCAGATCCTGGCGTGCTTGGCTGTACTCGCGTTCGAGATCGTCGAATTGCTCATCGACGTCGCGAAACAGGTCATCGACGAGACCTTCGGCCTCTTCGTCTCCTGTAGTCACATCTGCCTCCAGCTGGTCTCGGTATCCGTCAGACAGTTTACGGTGTGACGCAGGGCGGGGTGCCGATGCCCGACCAGTCCAGGCCACTAGCCTCGCGTCGTGAAGAAACTGATACTCGTTGTGCTCTTTGCCTTGCTTGCCGCTGCGTGCGCTGGCAGCGACAGCACGACCAACACCGCTGACTCCTCTGACCCAACGAGTGCCGAGGAGTCGGACCCCGGTACCGAAACCGACTCCGAGCCCGAAAGCGACGCAGGGTCCGGCGCCGGCGACGAAGCTGCTGCCGACGATTCGACTCGCGAGAATGTCGAGGTCGAAGCAGAAGAACCCGACTTGCCTGATCGCGTCAATTCCGTGCCCATCCAGGCGCGTGATTGTGCGCACTCGAGCGGCGAACTCAGCGGGGGCGACGACGCAGTCGAGATCGAGCTTCCGCCAGATGTGAAGCCCGAGGTCGATGCAGAGTTCTTGGGCGAGATCGACGAACTGATCGTGACCGATCTGATCGAAGGCACCGGCGACGCAGCTGTGTCGGGGTCATCGGTGGAGATGCAGTATGTGGGTGTTCTGGGCGCCGATGGCACCGAGTTCGACAGCTCGTGGGATCCACAGGATCAACCGTTCGGGTTCGTCCTCGACTCGGGCCAGGTCATTGCTGGCTGGGACGAGGGCATTCAGGGCATGAAGGTGGGCGGACGCCGAGTGCTGCAGATTCCAAGCGACCAGGCCTATGGCGATCAAGCCCGCAGCGAAATCATCGTGGCCGACAGCGATCTGGTCTTCATCGTCGACTTGCTTGCGGTGAGCCCACCGCCGGAGCCATCGCCTCCTATCGATGACTCGTACCTGGCGTCATTCGACACCCTCGAGATCACCGATCTGGTCGAAGGCGACGGCTGTGAGGCCCTGTCGGGTGACATCGTGGTCGTGAACTACGTAGGCGTCGACACCGATGGCACCGAGTTCGACAGCTCGTGGACTCGCAACGCCCTGTTCCAGCTCACTGTGGGCAAGGGTCAGGTCATCGAAGGCTGGCGTGAGGGTATCGAGGGCATGAAGGTCGGTGGCGAACGCATCTTGCAGATCCCGAGCGGCTTGGCGTACGACGACGGCGACCTCATCTTCCGGGTCCATCTCGAAGAGTTGATCGAGGCCCCGCTGGCGCACACCATCGACTTCGAAGGCTCACCACCGGATGAGCTCGAGGTGACCACGTTGGTCGAGGGCGACGCCGAAGGCGAAGAAGTTGCGCCCGGCAGCATCGTTGACGCGCACATCGTGGTGGCGTTGTACAAGAGCAACACCATCGCCCAGAGCAGCTATCAAGACGGCTCGACAGTCCAGTTGGCAATACAGGAGGGCTCGCTGCTTCCGGGCCTGGAAGAAGGCCTGATCGGTGCCCAAGTGGGTGAGATCCGACAGATTGTCTTGCCGGCTGACGTGGCCTATCCCGATGGGATTCCCGAGGATGGCATCGACGACGACGACGCATTCGTGTTCTTCGTCGAGCCATTGCGCATTCTGAACTAGCCAGCAACCCAGTAGTCTCTGGGCGACGGTGAGTTGGCCGGGTGACCGCAGTGTTGCTTGCAACATTGAGGAAGGTCGGGGCTCCACAGGGCAACGGTGCTGGCTAACAGCCAGTCGAGGTGACTCGCAGGACAGTGCCACAGAAAACAGACCGCCGATGGCTCAGCTTCTTGCTGGAAGATGAGCACAGGTAAGGGTGAAACGGTGCGGTAAGAGCGCACCAGCATTTCGGGTGACCGGAGTGGCTAGGTAAACCCCACCGGGAGCAAGATCAAAAGCGAGGTAGCGGCGGCCCGCCCGCAGCGCAAGCTGCGCCTCCAGGTAGATCGCTCAGATGGATGGTCACACAAGGGGCTTCGGCCCCCGGACAGAACCCCGCCTACAGGCCGACTCACCGTCACCACATCTTTACAGGGGTAGTTTTCTCACCATGTCGCTCGTGGCGGTGAACAGCTCGTCTGCTTTCTCAAAATCTCGACGAGCGTCGCGATACCGACCACGAAGATGATGAACTAAGGCTCGATTTCCAATCAGCTCGACCTCAATTGATGTCAGCCGGTGCCGTCGGACCAGTGGCAACGCCACACCGTAACATTGGGCTGCATCATCAAGGTTCCCGAGTTGGGCGTGTGCAGTGCCTAGCTGGAACCAGGCTTCGGCACTGATCTCGCCGCTGGCGGTCTCGGTGATCGCCCTGAGCATCTCGATCGCTTCGCGGGAGTCGCCCTGCAGCAGGGTCGTCGCCGCAAGCGAGATTGAGCAGAGCGCTTCGAGCTGGCTATCTGCCAACGAACGCCCGAGTTCTACGCTTGTGGCCAGCAAACGGCTACTAGCCTCCAGATCGCCCAGCCGCCGATGAGCCACGCCCATCGCCCGATAGACATGCGCTTGCGCTGCGATGTCGGAGTTTGTCAGTAAAAGCTCCGCCTCTTTCAATGAGCGCAGCGGATCTGCCATCGCCACATCGATGAGGGACTCCACCTCGATTCCCCCCGCTGACACCCGGCCAGACTACATGGCAGCGCCGCTTTGGCTTTCGCCTGACAGCCGGCCGCGCAGGAACTTGCATACCGGGAGCCGATCACCGGTCGAAAGCTTCGACAGATATGTCCAGTGTCCCCACGATCGGCCAGCCGGGATTTGCTCCCAATTGGACAGTACCCATATATGCGTTTTTGCACCCTGATCTTGTTGGACCGGCGTTGGATCGCAGTCCAACAGCAGCCCGAAATCGTTGCTATTACAACGATCTAGAGCCCTAGTGGCTTAACCCTGCCTACAAGCTGACTCACCGTCACGGTCACTCTCCAGGGGTAATTTTGGCTCGCAATCACCAGCGCCACCATCTAGAGCTACTGGATGTATCGTCGCTAGGAAGACTCAAGCATCTGGTTGAGTTCGTCTAGCCGCATCTCGACACATCAACGCATCGCTAATCACCGACGAGCCTGAATGTATCGATTACTTCGGCAGCGATCTTTCCAACCTCGGAGTCGGGCCGCCACTCAGTTTCAAACCACTCTGCAGTGACAGCTACGACGCCAGACGGTGTATCAATAAACCACACTTCAAGGAAGTTGCGCGGCTCGAACCAGCCCCGTCCTGGGCCCGCCGCGTTTGACGTTTTGAAGAACATCGTCCCGCTGAATTCTGGCTCGCCGCGGAAGTGCCGTGCACCATAGCCGCCGACAGTGACTGGTGCTAGCTCGACCATGTTGTCGAAGCGGTCTGCGTTAAAAAACACCTCGGATATCTGGTCAAGCGACGTTAATTGGCCCCCGGCCCTTCCCTCGATCGGCGTGAAAACATTCACCTGGTCTTCCCTAGTGCTACCCGTCAGCTCATCGTTTGCGTAAATTATGGCGAGCCCCCCGAGCTGTCGTACCGCCCTCTCCGTGTCGATGTCGAAAACCACTCCCGACGCAACTGGGATGACAACTGGGCCCGGACCAACGACCACCCTCTCGTCGCTCAGACGGAGGGGTGGAGGAAGCGGTACAGGCGTCGGCGTCGGCGGCGGCGGTACAGCCGTCGGCGTCGGCGGCGGCGGCACAGCCGTCGGCGGTACAGGCGTCGGCGTAGGCGGTACAGGCGTCGGCGTAGGCGTCGGCGGTACAGGCGTCGGCGTAGGCGGTACAGGCGTCGGCGTTGGCGTTGACGGCACAGGGGTCGCTGTCGCTGTCGCATCCACGATCGGCAACGCAGTTTCGCCTAAAACCTCGGTCACTGACCCACCATTCCCGCCGCGTACGCCCGCGATCCCAACGATTCCGAGAGCAACGATCGCAACGAGACCGGCCGCAACTGCTGCTCGGCGCCGCCGTGTCTCGTTCTCAGTGACTAGGTCGCCAGCGTCGGAACCATCATCGTGTGTGTTCCGATGGCGGTGCAGCGTTGATTGATCCGAGGAGTCTTTAGCCTGAACCCCCGGCCCAAAAGACGAGTCTCGCATCGACCGCACAACTTGGCCGACTGAAGGACGTGCCTTAGGATCCTTCGAAAGAGCTTGCGCTATGAGTGCGTCCAGGTCCTCAGGCAGTCCAAAATCGATGAGCCGAGGCGGGACCTCAGTATGAACTCGTTGAATAGCTGCCCAGATTGTGTCCTTTTCGGTGGCGCCAGTACTTTCAAACAGAACTCTGCCAGTTACGAGGCTGTGGAAGGTCGCTGCCAGGCTGTACACGTCGGAGACAGCCTCAAACTCGCCGTCCAGCGCTTCCGGTGCCGAAAAGGCTGGCGTACCGGATAGGCCGACGCTCGTGCGGTTCGTTGACTCGAGAACTTTTGCGATACCAAAGTCGGCAAGAAAAACATCGCCTGTCTTGCTGAATAGCAAGTTCGCTGGCTTAATGTCACGGTGCCAAACCCCATTCTCGTGGGCCGAGTTCAACGCGACAGCGACGGTCGAAATGATCTCGGCGGCGTCCCGCCAGTCCATCGCACCCTGGGATTCGATCCGGTCTTGCGCTGAGCCCCCGCCAAGCAGCGGCACGATGATGTAGGGCTGGCCACGGTCACTCACCCCTGAGTCGAGCGTCGCCAAAATTCCAGGTGTATCGCTGAGCTTTCCGAGTGCCGCCACCTCCCGCTCGAACGCCCTTCGCGCATCGGATTCAACAAGGCTCTGATGCAGAACCTTTACAGCGACGGTGTCGCCAACCTTGAGCCGAATCGCTGAGTACACGGCGGCAGAACCGCCCGAACCCACCAGCGTCGCGTCGCCTATCCCGTCGATTCCGAGATCGGTCATACGGGTATTCTCCCCTCCCGCACCTCGCTGTTCGTGATTCGCTTGGGCGAGGTTCGTAAACGAACGGCGGTTGCGACGTCCACCTGATAGCTCGACGAGGGCAAAGAGCTTACGGCGGCGAACGACACCTGCTCATTTGCTAAGGTCCCAAAGGGCTGCATGTAGCCATAGTTACACAATCAATACGCTCCCTGGTGATTCGGTCCCTGCAACTTGAGCCAAACGAAGCAAGCTCCAGAATGGGGCTTGCCTACCCCGATCCTTGCGCGAGCGCGCTCTACTTTGCAGACCATCTCGGCTTGTGCTTAGATGTTATGCGGAGAACAATTTACCACAAAGGGGATAGACAGCCGTGGCTGAAATTCTGCTAAGAGAAGACGAAGCTCGCACCAACGCTAGCTCGGTGATCAAGGCTGCTTCTGCTGCCCAGGCCGACTTCGACTCACTGAAGAGTTCGTTGAGTTCGTTGCAAGATAGCTTCCGAGGTAAGTCTGCCCAAGCGTTCGAAATGCGTTACGACGAATGGTCGACCGCAGCGAAACAGCTTATTGAATCACTCGATGGGCTTGGGCAATTCCTCAACGCCGCAGCTGACACGATTGCGCAGACGGACACCGAGATTGCTTCGAAACTTCAGTAAAGACTGATAGCGATGGCCGACGCACGCCGAGTCAACCCAGCCGAACTGCACACTCTTCGCACCAGGGTGGCGAACAGCGCCACGGAACTCGAGAACGTTGCGTTCGTTCCAGCATCGCTAACTTCTTCTCGGCGTGTGTCCGAGGCGTATGATGACTTCGCTGGCGAATGGGACAAGCGACGACAGAAGCTTGTCGAGGGTCTCACCAAGGCAGCCGATTCACTCGGTCAAGTCGCGACCTGCTTCGAGGATGCTGATAGTGAGTTGGCTCAACACCTGTCTGAGGGCTCACACAGTGGACGTGCCGACCCCACCAACCCACCCGAAGACGCCGCAGCCGACCTCCACACCAACGACACAACACCCGGAACCGACCCAGGCGAATACGACCCCACCAACCCACCCGAAGACGCCAGCAAGACTGCCGTCGATGGTCTGGGCGGCAGAGCCGAAGTGGGCTCCGACGATGAGGTCGGCGGACTCGAGCAACGAGATTCTACGTCGGCCGATGCAGATGTCGACTCGAGTATCTCAGACGGGGCTCTGATTGCTGGTGCCGCACTAGGGGGCGGGGCTCTCGCTGCGATCCGCAAAGCAACTACAGACGACGATGACCCCATCCTGGCCGAGTTCGAGAAGGAGATGGGTCGTTGACTTCGATGAAGGCAATATTCGACACCTACGACCCAATTGCCGGTGACGTCGCTCAGTTTGCGGCTGCAGCGATCGAGCACAAGCGGTTGGGCGACATGGCCGATCAGGTCGAGCAGTCGTTCACGTTGTTTGAACGTGATGCAACAACATCGTTCGAGGGAGATTCTGCTGAGGCATTCCTTGCCGTGGTCGAAGGACTGCGCAAGAGGCTTCGCCTCGTTCCTGATGTTGCATACGCCGTCCAGCGGATAATGGAGAACCACTGCAAGGAGCTTGAGACGCTGCGGGAGCAGGCAAGAAAAGCTCGGGCCGCGGCAAAGACGAACTGGCGACAGCGAGAGCAATGTGCCGATGCTCTGCGGTTCGCCTGCACCCAGCCTGACAACCAGGCGCAAGTCGATCAACTGGAACGCGACCTACAAACAGCCGACGGCTATCTGAGCCGATCGCTCGACTGCTGGTACGACTTCTCAACAGATGAGGATCAACTTGACCGTCGCACGGCAGAGGCTCTGAACCACGTTCCGTTGGGCGATTTGGAAGACGGTTTCTTCGATGGGTGGCTCGGCAAGCTCACCGCATTTGTCTTGCTTGGGCCACTCGGAGGCGTCGTATTCCTCGAACTGCTAGAGGCCTACCAAGACAACGGATGGGCCGGCCTCCTCTGGAAACTCAACGATGGCTTGGGCTACGCACTTCTCGCTCTTGCTGTGGTGAGCCTCGTAGTGCCCGGACTCAGTCCGTGGCTAGCCGCCGTGATCTTCGGGCTCGCAGCCTTGAAGCTAGGCACCAGCATCACGATCAAAGCAAAGGGTTACCGAAATCCCGAGACGGGAGAAGAAATGAGCGGGTGTGCCATTGGGATGGATGTAGTGACGGTGGTCTTTGCCGGTGCGTCTGTGGTTAAGGCTTTAAGGGCGTCAAGCGCCGTCGGCAAGGCCAAAAACGCTACTAGCTACGTTGATGACGCTCGCACCGGCTTCAACAAGGCTACCGGCACGGCCAAGAACGCTTCCAGCGCAGCCAATGACCCTGTAGGCGCAGCACTCGCTAAGAACGCAGCACTCGCCGCCGATGACGCGAAAATCGTCCTTGATGACGCAGTTGCTGCCGCCGATGAGGCGCTGCTCGCCGCCGATGATCTCGGTGCTAACGCGGGGTTCCTCGACAAGCTGAACGAGCCGGAAACATTTTGGAACTTCGGGCCGAGTACTCCGATATGGGACGATATGCATGACCATGTCATAGATGACCCGAGCTTGCAGCGCCGGGCGATTGGCAGCGCTGCTCCGTGACGGACGCGAGGCAAGGTCGCCCCTCTGTGGGTGAACAGCAACCCGTGGAAGCAGTCTCTATCGAGATGCCACCAACGTGGACCGAGGTGCAAGGAACAGAACCCGCCATTGCCGCACTCGCTCGGGCGACGCTGGCTTCTCTTGAAGAGCAAGGATTCAACCCCGACCCAGCCGAACGCCGGAGGCTCGAAGCAGCTTTCGGGCGTTTGCGCGCTGCAGTCCAGCTTTCGGGCATCTCTTCGCTTGGTCTCTTCGCGGACCTTCTGTCGGCGGATGAGGCAACCTCAGAATCGACCCCTGAGGTCCTCTACGCGACCTGCGCCGTGCGAAACATCACCAAGAGCGACTTGCAGACCGAACTTCCCTTGGCCCCGGAAGTGCTAATGGCCGCTCTGAGCCAGGGGAACAGCCCCAAAGATCTCTTGACTAGCCGCCATCAATACATCGCACTTGAGGAACCCAAAATTGTCGATATTCCGGCAGGCAGGTCTCTGCTTCTCCGTGAACTTCTGGAGTACAAAAAGAATCTGGCCGAGGTAGTGAGCCTGTACACCCAGACCTACTTTGTCGCTCACGATCAGAGATTTGACAAGCTAACCATCATGCAAATGTCGACACCTAATGTCGGGCTATCGCGAGAGTTTTCGGGGATATTTCACTCGATCGCACGAAGCCTCGCCTTCATTCGTGTCGGGGATCCATCCTTGGCTCTAGATCTTGCGGCGCCACAAGCTGAGCATCCCAAAGCCTAAGGTCAGGGATTCGTGATCTGGCGGATTGAGGTAGAGGACCGAGAGGGTGCTTTCCGCCACGTAGTTCTCGACGGTTCTCCCGACACGCCGATTGCCGACCTGATCGCACAACTTGATCAGCTCGGCTTTCGCGGCCCCTACTTCTTCAGAGGTTCAGACGTGGGTGATTCCGGCTCGCTCGCCACCCTCGGCTTAAAGGACGGCGATCGGGTTCGTGCTGGAGCTCCTAGCATCGACTCAACAGCTCAGCGACCCCTTCATGATCGATACCTGGTGTGCGTTTCGGGTCCGGACACCGGCCGGTATTGGAGCATTAACACTGGTGAATCGGTTATCGGACGTGGCAACGAAGCCAACATTTTGATTGACGACCCCTACATCTCGCGATCTCACGCTTTGGTGACCCTCGACGAATCCGGGCGACTATGGCTCACGGATAGATCTGCCAACGGAACTGTGGTTGAACAGCGGCCCGTCGGCGAGAAACCAGAGGAGGTCACCACAGGCGACTACATCCAGGTAGGCAGCTCCATCCTCACATGCAAAGACGGGCGAGGAATCGATCGGGCTCCTCTTCTCACAGAGCCCGGTCCAACATACAAGTTCCAATGCCAGTTCCGAGCGGCCGAGGCCGCACCCTCACTTTTACAAAAGGCACCGCAAGCTCCCACCGTCAGCCGTCCTGCCGGTTCGCCCTGGTGGCAGGCAATGCTTCCAGCCGTGGCTGGGCTAGCCATCGCCGTCCAACGTGGCAACTACATGTTTCTTATGATCGCTCTGCTTTCTCCTGCAGCGTTCGCCGCGATCTCGTTTCAGAGAAAGAAGAAACAGCGGCAGGAGTACCGTCAGGCTGCGGCTAAGTACTTGATTGACAAGAGAAACTACGACGCTCACGTAGCTGAGACGCTCTTGGTTGAGACTCGGCAAAGGCGAGAACGGTTGAACGGACCCGGATCGGCATTCTTTCACGGGCAGGTCCGAAGCGATCGAATCTGGGAGCGGCGCGTTAGCGACAGTGATTTTTTGAGCGCCACGATTGGCATGGCCGCAGATATGCCGGCAACGCTGAAGGTACCGGACGAGAACCCGACGCTATGGATGGCCCCCGTCGAGCACAACTTTCTTGAGACGGGTTCGCTATCGCTCATCGGTCCGGCCTCGGCGACACAAGCAGCGCTACGAAGCCTGGTCCTGGATTTGTGCGTCGCCCACACGCCGATGGATCTTCGCATCTGGATCTTCTCTGACGTAGCAGACGGACATGGCTGGGAGTTCGTCCAGTGGCTTCCGCACGCACAGATCGATGGCCCTCGGGTCGCACTAGCCCTGACGAACGATGATCGTCGCAAACAGTTCCAGGCCCTGAAACAGCAGTTGGATACCCGCTTGGAAAGGCACGAGACCGGGACCAAACGTGCGATGTTTCCCGTCCACCTTGCTGTCTTTGATCGGGCAACGTTGCTTCCCGAGTCTGAGATCAACCTGCTCTTCAGCATGGGCCATCTGGTCTCCATGCCTGCAATTGTCGCTGACCCTGAGATCACACCCCAGGGAACGAATGCAAAGCTGGCGCTCGGTGAAGCGAGCGACCAGGCGACATTTCGGAGCACGGACCACCCCGTGGTGAATGATGTCGCACTTGGTCACGTGCGACCCGAGACGGCGATAGCGGTAGCGCGGAGTCTATGTCCCCTGCGGCCGGCGCTCGGAGCTGGCTCGTCGATCCCTTCGCTGATCAACCTCGTCGATCTGGTCGACGAAGCCAACCTGACTGGGGAAGAACTAGCGGCTCGATGGACGTCCACGACTTCGACCACGCGATCCACAGTCGGGGTTACGGCCGAGAGTGTGGTCGAAATCGACATCGTGCGACACGGGCTACATGGTCTTGTAGGTGGCATGTCGGGCTCGGGCAAGACTGAGTTCCTCATGACGTACCTCACGTCGCTGTGTCTGAACAATCATCCCGAAGACTTGGCTGTCGTTATCGTGGACTTCAAAGGCGGACTCGATCACGAGCTGAGCGCTCAGCTCCCTCACGTTGTTTCGCTCTCGACGAACCTTAATATCGAGTCGTTCAAGAGGACCATCGATCTGCTCCGAGCCGAGCAAGACCGGCGCCAAGACTTCTTGGCTGGTGGGTACCCCAGCCTGGACGCATATCACGCGGCTCGAGTTCGAAATCCGTCTTTGCCGCCGCTTCCACGCCTGTTGGTCATCGTCGACGAGTTCTCAAAACTTACTGCAACCCAGGAGGGAAAGGAGAACCTCCAGGAACTAGTGAACGTCACGTCGATTGGACGAGCGCTCGGAATCCATCTGATGTTGGTCACGCAGAGTTTTGAAGGACGATTGCCGGGCGATATTGAAACAAACGCGGGCCTGAGGGTCTGCCTGCGGGTTACGAAAGATAGCGACTCTAAGGTGCTGCTGAAGTCGCCGGTCGCTGCGACAATCAGTGATCTTACGATCGGTCGCGCTTACGCTCGCCTGAATAGTCCCGATCTTGTCGAGTTCCAGACAGCGCGCGTGGCTGGCGAGCGGAGGACCGGCAACGACCAAGACACGCCGTCCTGTCGGGCCACCCTCGCCCCACCTGCGTCCTTGGCAACGCTCGCCATCAACCACCCCGATCAAGAACAGAGACCCGATCAGACGGACATGCATCACTTGATCGATGTCATGAGCGACGCTGCACAACGAGTTGGCATAACGCGGCCGCCCATACCTTGGCCCCCTGAGCTAAAGGCCGAACTTGGTGTCGATTGGCTGCAGGGCATCACGCCTTCATTTGACCGATTCATCGTCGGGGCCCAGGACTGGCCCGCCCAACAACGACACATCCCACTTCTATGGTCGGAGCGCGACGAGCAAGTGCTGTTTCTCGGAGGGAGCACTGCGCAGCTACCACGCACCCTGATCTCGCTGGGATTTGCCATTGCCTCGCAGACCAACCCCGGGGAACACCACATACACGCAATCGACCCTCGCGGTACGGGTCTAGGCCGACTCGCCGAACTCCCACATTGCGGCACGGTAGCCACACGTGATGACCGGCTGGCTGGCCGAATTCTTAACGAGCTCATCGATGAGGCTGGCGAACGAAAAGTCCTCATGATGCGGCACAACGTCGCAACGCTTCCGGAACTCGAAGCGGTCATGCAACAACAGTTCGCTCGCATCTACCTCCTAGTCGCCGACGCCGACCGCATGGCCCGAATCAACGACGACTCTTGGCAACTCACCCAGGCCGGGCTCTTTCGTCTGGTTGCGGAGAACCTCGGGAGCGGCATTCGCGTCGTGCTCGCGGGCGACCAGCGTCTCGCCGATTCTCGATTGGGGTCCGGCTTTGACCGACGGTTTGTGTTTGCATTGCCACCTGACACCAATCCGTCCAGCTACGGAGTACCCCGGGCGTTGACGACCGACCTTCATCTCCAAGGTCGGGCGGTCGACGTCAACAAGAAGCTGTTAACACAGTTCATCCAGACGGACCATGCAACACCGGAAGCCATGAAGGCGGAACCGAACGGCCCTCGCCCCACGGCCTTGACAACCGTCAGGTACCCATTTCCGCTATCCGCCGTGTCCCTTGAAGACGTGCCGGCTGACTTCGATGCCCCACTTGCGGTCGCAGTGAGCACCGAGTCGGGTGAGTGGTGCTGGGTCGATGTCGCTGAAGACGGCCCGTTGTTCAGCATCACTGGTGGGCCCAGGAGCGGGCGTTCAACAGCATTGGCGACTATTGGGGAAATAGCCGCCAAGCTTGGCTATCGAGTGGTCGTCACCTCGGGATCTCGCCGGTCGGCCCTCTGGAAGGCTGCAAATGACGGGCTCGACTGGGTTTGGACGACCTGCTCGCCCGCGGACCTGGTCAAAACGGTGATGACCAACACCAACGAACGGATTGTGGTTCTCATCGACGACATCCAGCGATTCGACGAGCAGCACTATGAGTTCGAAGCCATATTCGATGGCGACCGCGTCGCTGCGTTTTTTACCGCAACGAATGACATCCTTGAGAGCCGCGTACTTCGATCACTCCCGACGGTTCGAGCGGGCTTGATGTTGCAACTCTCGAGCCCGCGCGATGGATCGGCGCTTGGGGCCCGCACCGTGCCCCAAGACATGATCGCCGACCTTCGACCGGGTCAAGGCCTAGTCATCATCGACGGGCAGCCGACGGCCGCACAGGTGTTGCTACCCGAGACCGACCTCAACTAGCCCTGTCACCCAAATCAACGGCGAAGTCGAATGCTTCAACTGCACCGTCCTCGAAAATGGCTCTAAGCGAAGGCCTTGATCTCGGACCAACAACGCGCCAAAGCCTTGACGGATGGCTCCACGGCTGCGACTATCGCCAGTTCGTTTACCTTCGAGGCAAGTGTCAGTCATCCTACAAAGCCCGCAGTCCCAAAAAGATAGGAGACCTTCGTGAGTGCCATCGTGAACCTCGGTCTAGCTGAGGTCGGTGAGGGGGACCCAAAAGGTGGTCCAGTTGTTATGCGGCTAGGGGTGGGTTGTGGGTGGTCCAGTGGTGGGCGTATTCGGTTGGGGTGAGGTCACCGTGTGCGGTGTGTGGCCTGTTCTCGTTGTAGTCGATGCGCCAGTGTTCGATGAGGGTTTGGGCTTCGAGGAGTGAGTCGAACTGCCAGAGGTTGAGTAGTTCGTCGCGGAGGCGACCGTTGAAGGACTCGATCCAGGCGTTCTGCCAGGGCGAGCCTGGGTCGATGAAGATCGTGTTGACACCGTTGAATCGGCACCAGTCGTTGATGGCGTGAGCAATGAACTCGGGTCCGTTGTCAAAGCGCACATAGACCGGGTAACCGCGCACTTTCGCGATCTCATCCAAGACCGCGACGACGCCGTCGGCACCGATCGACCGGTCGACTTTGATGGCGGGGCATTCGCGGGTGAACTCGTCGATCACGTTCAACAGTTTCAGGGTCCGCCCGTCGACAGCGACATCGAATTGGAAGTCCATCGCCCAAATCACGTTGGGCCGGATCGGCATCATCGCTCCAACAGCGGTGCCGATACCGGTCAGACGTTTCTTGCGTCGCTTCTGAGGCACTCGCAGCCCCTCCTCACGCCACAGACGCCGTATCCGCTTGTTGTTCACATGCCAGCCCGCTCGCCGGGCTGTTTTGGCTGCTCGGCGCCAACCCCAGCGGGGACGACGCCGCGAGAAGGCCACCAGCCAGGCACGAAGCTCAGCTTCTTGCTCGCTGATTGGGGGCGGACCCAGCCGTTGGGTTGACCGGTGCTGGCCGACCACTTTGCATGCTCGTCGTTGAGAAACCCCGAACCGCTCACGCAGCATCGCTACTGCGTCGCGTTTGCGGTCCGGGGTCAGAAGTTTCCCGACGCGATCTCCTTGAGCATGTCGATATCGAGTGCCTGGTTCGCGACCAGCTTCTTCAACCGGGCGTTCTCGCTCTCGAGCTCCTTGAGTCGTTTCGCTTCGTTGGCTTTCATGCCGCCGTACTGGCTCAGCCAACGGTGCCAGGTCGACTCGGCGATCTGCAGATGTCGACACACCTCGTCAAGTTGTTGACCGCCAGCCAAGAGCTTGTTGCCCTCAGCCAACTTACGGATGATCTGATCCGGCGTATGCCGACGTCGCTGCTTCATTGTCATAATTGTGCTCTTTTCCTGCCCGAACGGGCAATCAAAAGTCACATAACTCCTGGACCACCACAGGGGTCACACCTCATCGGGCCCTGTGTCGTTGTAGGCGAAGGCGGTAGCGCAACCGTTTACGCCGGGCGCCACACCCGTTTCGGTGAGGTTGCGCTGAAGGTGCTCTCAGGCGGCGTGACCGCTGCGCAGCGCCACGTACGAGAACTTCGCGCCTTGGCGCAGGTAGGGGCCCATGCGAACATCGTTCAAGTATTAGAGGTACGGCACCTTGCAACCGGTGCACCGGTGATCGTCATGCCCTTGATGGAAGGTTCGCTTCAAGACCGCCTCGATGACAGTGGACCGATTGACTGGGTAGAGGCGACCCGAGTAGTTCAAGTAGTTGCTCGCGCAATGGGATTTGCGCACGAACAAGGCGTTCTCCACCGCGATCTGAAACCGTCCAACATCCTTACCGACGCCGACGGTGTGCCCGTCATCGCCGACTTCGGGATCGCGAAACTCGCAGACGGGACCCGTACAACCTCGACCGGAACGGCCTTGCAGTACACAGCAAGCTATTCAGCACCAGAGAGGCTACGCGGCGACAGCGCCACTGAATCCGCCGACATCTACTCACTCGCAGCGACCCTCCTCGCTCTTCTTTCCGCTCGAGCACCCTTTGCAACAGGCGAAAGCGATACAGCAATCTCGATCGCGCTGCGCGCACAAGACGCCAATGCTCAACCTGACCTGTCAGAGGTCGTTGCACCGGAGAACTTAAAGGGCCTGATCCTCGCCGGAATGGCACATGACCCACTCGATCGGCCGAGCACTGCTAACAAATTTGCGGAAGCCCTCGGAGCAATTCTCGAAGCACAGGGTCTACCTATCGGAGCACCGAAGTTCCGAACAATCGTGCACCCCCGCACCCTGGATCTGCCCGAACGCCATTCTGAAGAATCCACCGAAGAAGACCGAGCAGGACTAAAGCGACCACTGCTGCTCGCTGCGACAGCCATAGCGGCCTCGGCCCTTATAGCGCTTGGCGTATCGGCCGCAACGAGGCAAGGAACTGACACCGAAGTAGCAACCACGGAGATCCTCGGGACCACGATCGAGCTCACAACTGAATCCGTGCAATCGGCCAATCTCGAGCCCACAGTTGAGACCAAGTCGACGCCATTGGCAACCCCGGACCTAGTCGCTTCAGAAGCCGAGCTGATCACAGCGCTGGCTACCGACCTTCAAGATCTGCTGCCACAGCAATCAGCGACAACACTCCGGTGTTTCTCCGAGTCGCTCGTCAGTCAAAAGAACATCGCAGATCTGGCCTCCGGGGACGCCACTCTTGAGATGATTCGAGGGCAGCTCATCCGGGCCTTGCTCCCGCAGGTCGAGAACGGGGATCCAGTTGCGGCGGAATGTATGAATCACGACGAGCTCATCGAATACTTGTCTGGACAGCCCATTGGCGACGTGCTCGACACGGCATGTGTCTTGGAGCGGGCAGGTGCAGCAGCCGTTCGATCAGTGCTGCTCGCCGACGGACCGAGCGACTTGCAGGAGCTCGTTGATACCCACGAGGATTGCCGTATCGCTCAGCCGGACCAAACAGCTGCCCCAGCGCCAACAGCTGCCCCAGCGCCAACAGCTGTCCCCGCTCCTACTTCGCCCCCCCCTCGCCAACGCCGCTTCCACCTCCTACTCCTCGGCCATTGATCT
>ENA-ORXT01000579-ORXT01000579.1-marine-metagenome-genome-assembly--contig:-NODE-579-length-56747-cov-58.598871_pt1 | contig 56747 bp, 41 predicted proteins | sample MGYA00237868_ERZ511482 | MGnify/ENA metagenome assembly ERZ511482 | reverse complement strand
AAAATGATATTCCAATAATCAAGATTGCTACCGAAATATATCTAGTAATTTTTTTCATTTTTTTATTTTGACTAACGATCAAAATGATTGCTGAATTTCCATCATTTCAAATTAAGAAAATCAATAATTGGAACTCTTTTTTTGACTCTATTCGTTAATTTCTTCAACTAATTGTGCTCAACGTATAATGATAAGAGGAGGAGTGACGAAGGAGCTCTTCCTTCTTATCTATTGTTCTAGTCCGTTTCATATTTTTCCATCAGAATTCGTTTTTCTTCCGATGATACATTCCATAAATTCTTTTGCTTGCCTATTTCCCCGTTTCTTAACTTGAAATAGCTAGAAGACTTAATAGAACTCTCCGAATAAGAATCCGTGTATTTGTAGTTACAAACAACGAGCAAATCCTTCTTTAATATATTAGTCTTTGTTAGCATTTTTATTGTGAAAGCACCACCATTTCCTGAAATTGGATTATTGGAACTTTCATCTAATTTATCAATCTCATTGAGGGTGTCATCTTCAAGCAAAACAGAATACACTTTATAGCTTAGATTTAGTGCATTTCTATTTCCATAATTTTCGAGATGCAAATCATAATGATATTCCGCTATCCCATTTTGTTCTTGAATTATATAGGCTCCTTTTTGAATTTGCAAATTGGATTTATCTTGTTCTGATTGGTAATTCTGTTGTTTGACAATCAAACTATTGCTTTGTTCAAGTGCTTTTGTTTGATTTTTAAGTTCTGCAAGTTGATTTCTAAGTTCGTCAATTTCGTATTTCTTCGCCAATACATTTCTTGCACTTACTTCAGTTCCAATTCCGATTTCTCTTTGTATATCTGATAATGATTTGCCTAATAATTTGTTTTGGTCAGTAATTGTTTGATTTATTTTTTCTAAATCAGAAATTCTCTGACTTTTTCTAAAATCCTTAACCCAAACTACAATTAAACCAATGAAATTTACCATTGCTATCATCCAGCTTCCATATTTTAATATTTCTTCCATAGTTTTGTTTTCTCTTAATGGACTAGAACGGATAATGATATGTCGTCGTCTCTCTGAGGAACGAAGAGATATGCGATCATATCGAATGTTCTCTACTGTTTTTTTTACATCGAGTTTGTTTTATCTTGAGATAATTCAAATTCTTTGAACTCGCTAATAAATAATTTTCTACTTATTAACACCCCCGATATTAATATCAATCCATAAATAACATATAATGGTCGTCCAACCAAGTTCCTAAATTCATTATAAATTTCATACCCATTATATTGACAAGTATTGTGAATTGCAGCTAACAAACTTGCTATTATCGTCACTCTTATTAAGATATACCCTAGATGTCCTAATAGCACCTTTCTGTCTCTTGGTATTTTATAAAACACTTTTACAAAACTATTTAATTTCCCATAGTAGAGTAAAGAGATATATTCTTTATAATTTTTAGGAATTTCATCGAAATTAAATTTTCGTTTATAGTTAAAATGATAATAATAGCTCATCCATATTATTAGTCCAATTAGTATAGTATTTGTTAGGATCAGTCCATTCCAATTCATTCCAAATATTTGAGTTAAAGGGTTCATCTCATCATTAATACCATTTTCGCCATTTATCCATTTACTGGTAGAGTAAAAATCGCAACCTCTTGCAAATAATAGAGTCAATGTTAATAGTAGAAACTTTATTTTCATTATGATTTATTTAATGGTAGAGAACATTCCTATATCCACACACATTCTATACTCGCTCGTATTTCCGTAAAATACAATTTCTCAACAAGCAATCCAAAACATCTACTTTCTTCAAACTACAAAAAAAGGCATAAGTACACCTCAGTGCAACTTATGCCAACCGTTCACCCGGAGGTAAACAACGATTTGCCATTATTATTTTCTTACCGGGAAACGGGTATCTTTAAAAGATTAAACAGTTAATCTACATTATCGTGTAGAAAACTATTGTCCTCCCGAATTTCCGGTTCTGCGTCGTCGCTAATCGTCCACTTACTTTGATCCGTATCCGAAGAATGAGGAACATCATCCAGGTTTACTTTACGACGTAAGTAAGCCGGCTCGTTTTCCATATCCACCACCGTCTGCGGATTATTCAGTTTTAAATTAGCAATTCTTTTACGTTCTTGTTCTCGACGCAATGCTTCCATTTCCCGACGTCGACGATCTTCTTCCTGCATCCGTTCCTTGTCTACTTCTTTTACGTAAGGTTCCTCGTAGGAATAAGGCGTTCCCGTTGGTCGATAAGGCGTCGTGGGTCGAACGTTGTCAAACTCGACGGTTCTGCTGGTTTCGCCACTATTATGTCCCGTATCATATAAAGAAGTTTTCTTTGGTTGGTCCGAATCTAGCGGTACCACTATTTTTTCAACTTCCGGTTCAAATTTATTGTTCTTGCGGTGTTCAAAACCAGTAGCAATAACGGTGACACTGATTTTTTCTCCCAAATCATCGTCGTGGCAGTTACCCCAGATTAAGTTGGTTCCGTAACCGGCTTCCTCTTGCACAAATTCCGTAATTTCAAATATTTCGTCCATCGTCACTTCCGTCGAACCAGAACTGATGTTGACCAGAATATGCTTGGCGCCACGAATATCATTGTCCTCCAGTAACGGACTATTTAACGCTTCGTCGATGGCATTCTTCGCCCGATCTTGTCCCTCGGCCATTGCAGTTCCCATGATGGCAACTCCACTGTCTCGCATGACGGTATTCACATCTTCAAAATCCACGTTTACATAACCTGCAACCGTAATAATTTCCGCAATTCCTTTTGCCGCCGTAGACAGAATGCTGTCTGCTTTGGAAAAAGCTTGTGTCAAAGAAAGGTTTCCGTGAATCTCGCGCAGCTTGTCATTGGAAATAACAATTAAGGTATCAACATTTTTCTTTAATTCGTCTAGTCCTTCTACTCCCTGAGTAGTTCGCTGGCGACCTTCAAAAGTAAATGGCAATGTAACAATACCTACCGTTAAAATGTCCATTTCTTGTGCAGCCTTCGCAATAATCGGGGCAGCTCCGGTACCGGTACCACCACCCATTCCGGCAGTTACAAATAACATCTTGGTGTTATCTGCTAAAAATCTTTTTACTTCTTCGATGGATTCCAGACAAGCCTGACGACCGATCGTTGGTTTGGATCCGGCACCACGACCATCCGTGAGTTCAGGTCCGAGCGAGATACGTTTGGGTACTGGACTCAGATCCATGGCCTGACTATCTGTGTTACAAATAGCGAAATCCACACCGTGAATTCCAAGGTTGTACATGTGGGTTACAGCGTTGCTACCACCACCACCGACTCCGATGACTTTAATGATAGATGCTTCTTCTTTTGGCAAATCAAAATGCATAATATTATTTTTTAAATGTTTCTAGTTAATATGTTTTCAAATGGTCTTCATAATCAATTTAAAAATTAAAGACCTGATTATCAATATCTTAAAACTCTTTATCCTCACCGGTTTCAAAAAATTCCTTTGTCTTACGGAATAATTTGTCATACCAGGTCTTGGAGTTTTCGGTTACCAATTCTTTTTCTACTATGTTCTCTTCTACTGGTGTCTCCTCTGCTACTGCTGGCGCTTCTACCTTTGGTGCTTCGATATAATCGGCGTAATCAATAATTCCACGTTCTACATCGCTGATACCTCTAAATAATAAACCCAGACCCGTTGCAAAAATCGGACTGCAAATTTCTTGCTTATATCCGTGTCCCAGGTGCTCCACTGGAATACCAATTCGACAACTCATACCCGTATGGAATTCGGTCAGTTTATCCAAATGGTTTAATAACGCGCCTCCTCCGGTCAGTACGATACCACCGATCAAATTGCGTTCAAAACCGGATTTTCTGATTTCCCAAATTACATAATCCAAAGTTTCTTCCACCCGGGCCTGGATAATCAATGCCAGATTTTTTTCAGAAATTTCCTTGGGTTCCCGTCCTTTCAAACCAGGAATGGTAATGATTCTATTATCATATACTTCTTCTGCCATAGCAGATCCAAAGTTACGCTTCAATTTTTCTGCCTGATCCTGTAGTACCATGCAGCCTTCTTTTATATCACGGGTTACTACATTTCCACCAAATGGAATAACGGCCGTATGGCGAACTATTCCTTCGTGAAAAATAGTAATATCCGTTGTTCCTCCTCCGATATCTACGAGCGCTACACCCGCTTCTTTTTCTTCGTAGCTTAGAATAGCCTCAGAAGATGCGATGGGTTCCAAGGTCATATCACCAACTTTCAACCCTACTCTTTCCACACAACGGTGGATATTATTAGAGGCCGTAATCTGACCAGTGATAATGTGGAAGTTGGCTTCCAGGCGAACCCCGGACATACCAATTGGATCAGTAATTCCCTGTTCTCCATCTACCGTATATTCCTGAGGAATAACGTGTAAAATTTTATCACCGGGAGGCAATACCAATTTGTACATATCGGTAATTAATTTCTGGATGTCAGCCGCATCAATTTCGGTAAGATCACTTTCACGGGTTAGAATTCCGCGGTGTTGAACACTCTTGATGTGTTGTCCCGCAATACCCACGTGTACCACCTTCACCTCTTTGCCTGTTTGGCGCTCAACGATGGCGATAGCCTGCTTGATTGCTTTTACAGTTTTTTCGATGTTGGAGACGACTCCGCGGGAGACCCCTTCAGATTCGACCTTGCCAATGGCTAGAATCTCGATTTTACCATTCGCGTCCCTGCGGCCAGCAATGGCACATACTTTAGTAGTCCCGATATCGAGGGCTACAACAACGGGGGCGTCGTGTAAATTTTTGTTTTCCATCATAGTACTTTTTTTGGTAGGGAGTCGGCTTTTGTATAGAATTATTTAAAATTGATTCCTAACAAAACTTCCTTGTTTTAGTTACCGTTTTTTACACACTACCTGATTTCTAAATTTTAAATTGATTGTCTTATATTTATTCCATCCCATTCGGGACATTGCTTCCTGGTAAAAAGTTTTCAACCGAAATATTTTATCATCCAGCTCTTCTGTATTTCCGACAATGATCCGCTGATCTCCTACAATAGGAACCATTTGCAGTTCATTTTTTCGGCTTACGTGTATCTGACCAATCAGATTTTCCAGGAATTCGTCTTTTAGAATTTTCTGTGTCAATTCAAAAACACGCCGTAAATTATTATTTTCCGCCACTGAAAATGCTGGATCATAAGGAGGAATGTCTCCCGTTGCTACCAGCACCCTTGCTGTAAAGTGGTCAGACAGTTTCATTTTGGCACCTGTATGGTCCAGATAATATTGTTGTCCGTCCCGATCCATGATTCGTACAATCGGCTCGCGCTGTTTTATATCCAAATGTACTACTTCTTCCGCATCTACATAAGCATCTGCGGATAGAATAAACGAAGCACTTTCCAGCACGCGTTCCATGCGTTCCATGTCCAGACTACCAAGCGGTTCCCCAATAATTTCGTGGCCAAAAGAGCGCTCAATTATTTCCAGTACATCTTCTGACTTTATCAGAAAATCTCCCGAGCGTAACGCTTCTATTTCGAAGACAACGTCCGTAGCCCGATTGGATTTTTTTCGCTGTACCATGGTAACAATAATGACCGCCACCAAAAAAAATGTCGCATAAGCCAGAATTCGTCCCAGCATATTGTCTCTCGATTTTTTTTTAGCCATGGACCAGTTGTTTTTTAATGGGAGCAACGAGCGTATCAATATCTCCTGCACCCAGTGTCATTAAAACTTCCAGATTTCTGGTGGCCAACAAATCGAGCAATTCCTGCTTGGTCGTTAACATTTTAGTATCGTTGTTAATCAGTTTATAAATGGCCTCGGAAGTAATACCAGCAATTGGTAATTCTCGCGCGGGATAGATATCCAAAAGAATTACCTCATCCAGCGTGTCAAGCACCTCGGCAAATGCCGGTAAAAAATCTCTGGTTCGACTAAACAAATGTGGTTGAAAAACACCTGTAATGCGCTTTTGCGGAAACAGGGTACGAGCTGCATGGATAGCGGCTGCCAGTTCCGAAGGATGATGCGCATAGTCGTCAATATAAACTACTTTTTCATCTCGATATATAATTTCAAATCTTCGTCTTATTCCTTTGAATGAGACGAGCGACCGACGAATGGCATCGACGGATACGCCTAGCGCCAATGCAACGGTAATTGCTGCGGTGGCGTTTTCGATATTATGGTGTCCAGGTAAATTGATTTGAAGATTAGCAATATCGGACATTTTTGATTTAAAATCAAATACAAAATATCCATCGACCACTTTTATATTTGTGGCATAATAATCTCCACTTTCCAGTCCATAAGTTTTCACCTTTTCCTGAACGTCATTGTTTTTCAAATATTCAGTTATCCACTTTTGGTTAACCAGTAATTTTCCATTTTTTTTAGTCTGAGATCCGAAAATCCGAAAACCTTGTTTTACCGCTTCATCTCCACCGTAAATATCCAAATGATCCGCATCCATGGAAAGAATGACGGTAATTTCCGGATGTAAGTGTAGAAAAGAACGATCGTATTCATCGGCTTCCACTACGACCCAGTCTGATTTTCCTTCGACAAAATTAGAAGAAAAATTATTGGCGATACCTCCCAGGAAAGCGGTACAATCTACTTCCCCTGTACGCAGCATATGCGTAAGAATTGAGGTGGTTGTCGTTTTACCGTGTGTACCAGCAACGGCAATCGTGCGCTGTGCCTGGCTAATCATTCCCAAAACTTCCGCTCTCTTCTTTGTTGGAAAATCATGTTTTCGAAAATGATTTAACTCACCGTGATCCGCCGGAATAGCCGGGGTATAAATCACCAGATCAATCCCTTCGGGTATCTGCGAAATATCATCTTGATAGTGAATTTCCATGCCTTCCTCCACCAACTTTTTGGTTAAGGTTGTTTCCGTTTTATCGTATCCAAAAACTGCTACATTGCGACCATTAAAATAACGAGCCAATGCACTCATCCCAATACCTCCGATCCCGATAAAATATACTTTTTGAATATCGTTCACAGTGATTATTCTTTTTATATTTATAATCCACTGTTTATCAATTAAATAAACAAAGGATATACCATATTTAATAAATTTTACATATATGATGCCTATTTTTCAATTTTTTGCATCATTTATTTCTTAAAAGTGCATTTTCCTCCTAAAACGCAATTATTATTTGGCAATTGCTCGCAAAGTTGTGACGATTTCCCGAGCAGCATTTGGCTTTGCCATTTTGCGGATATTGGTCTCTAACTTTTTGCGGGCATCAGCATCTTTTAATAATTCCATGGCCATTTCGATCATCTGGTTACCTTCTTTGTCTTTCAGCATTTTGGCCGCATCATTTCGAATCAGCGCCATCGCATTTTTGGTTTGATGGTCTCCGGTGACGTTGGGTGAAGGAATAAAAATAGCCGCTTTTCCTACCAGACAAAGCTCCGAAATGGTTAATGCGCCTGCCCGACAAATTACTACATCCGCTGCTGCGTAAGCCAAGTCCATCCGGTCAATAAATTCCACCTGACGAACATTGTCCAACTGAGCGGTAGGCGAATCCTGATAGGCGGCTTGATAAAATTTTCCTGCCTGCCAGATCACTTGTATATCATCCGCTGCTTTCAGCCGATGGGTATTATTGGCCATTCCTTCATTTAAGGTTTTAGCCCCAAGGCTACCACCAAAAACCAGTATGGTCTTTTTATCTTTTAACCCAAAATGAGCCAATGCTTCTTTTCGCTGATCGTCCATTTCCCAGATATCACTCCGGACCGGATTTCCGGTATAGACTATTTTTTCGGCTGGAAAAAAAATTTGCATCTCATTGTAAGCGACACAAATTTTTTCTACATTTCCTTTCAGCATTTTATTACTGACTCCTGCGTAGGAATTTTGTTCCTGAATCATTGTCGGAATTCCCATCCAGCTGGCCATGGCTAAAGTAGGATAACTTGCGTACCCTCCTACTCCAATGGCGACGTCTGGTTTAAACCGTCGGATGATTCCCCGAGCCTTCCACCAACTGTGCAGCAACTTAAAAGGGAAGGCCAGATTTTCTAAAGTCAGCCGACGCTGAAATCCACTAATCCATAAACCTTCAATCGGATATCCCGCTTTCGGGACTTTCTCCATTTCCATTTTCCCTTCTGCTCCCACAAATTGAATGATAGCATTAGGTACTTGTTTTTTTATTTCATTCGCAATCGCAATCGCGGGGTAAACGTGCCCGCCCGTTCCACCACCACTGATTATTACTTTTAATTGCTCCTTTTCCATCGATTATATTTTTTCAATATATCGACTCACGCTCAGGATCATTCCGAAAGCAATACTCAAAAATATAATGGAGGTTCCTCCCATACTAATCATCGGCAAGGTCAATCCGGTCACGGGTACTAAATGTACCGAAACGGCGATATTGGCCAATGCCTGAATACAAATAATTAGTCCAAGTCCAAGTACTAACATGGCACCAAATGCTTTTGGACTATTGGTAATGATTCGTACAATTCGGAAAAATAACAAGACATACATCGAAATAACGATAAATGCACCAATCAGTCCGTATTCTTCAATAATGATCGCAAAAATAAAATCGGAATAAGGAGCCGGTAAAAAATTCCGTTGAACGCTATTTCCGGGTCCCAAGCCAAAAAGCCCACCGTCTGCGATGGCAATTTTAGCTTGTTGAATCTGATATCCTCCATCGGTATTATCCAGGAATTCGTTCATCCGGCTGATCCAGGTGCTTACCCGAATCATATCCGGATATACCGATCCCAAAGCGATTAAAAACCCGAAAGTGGCAATTCCCATCAGGATTAGCCAGCTGATATCGCGCAAAGCAACTCGTCCCATAATCATCATCAGCAAGCAAGTCACAAAAAGCAGCATCGCCGTTGATAAATCTGCGGGTGCGATTAGTCCACAAATAATAATGATCGGCATTACGATCGGCAGGAATCCACTTTTGAAATCCTTGATATATTCTTGTTTGGATGAAATGGCTCTTGCTACGTAAATGATTAAAGCCAGTTTGGCAAAATCCGATGTTTGAAAAGTCATTTCGATAAACGGTAATTCAATCCATCGTCGTGCCTGATTTACGTCTGCTCCAAAAGCAATCGTATAGATTAACAGTGGAATCGAAAGCAGTAGTAGCAATGGCGATATCCGTAAAAACTTCGTATAGTGCATTTGATAACAAATCGTTGTTAATACCAATCCACCGATGATAAAAATAAGGTGTTTGATCAAATAAAACTCGGTATTACCACCACGCTCTTTAAATGCAATATGCCCGGTAGAACTGTAAACGATCAAAACAGAGAATAAGGCCAAAACGATAACAATCATCCAAATGGCGTGGTCTCCTTTTAACTTCGTATATAATTTTGATCCAAGTGTCATTTAATGAAAATAAGTATTTAAAATAATTTTACGAATCAAATCATCATCTTCGAATGTTATCCTTCTTGCTTTGTGAAGAAAACGACCACAAAGAAGTAAGCAACCTATTATACGCTACCTTTTACAATTTTCGTAAACTGTTCTCCACGATCTCTATAATTTTTAAATAAATCAAAACTGGAACAAGCCGGAGATAACAATATCTGATCTCCTGATTGAGCCATTTCCCGACTTTTTTCAATCGCGGCCTCCATGCTATCGGTCTCAACAATTTTTTCTACCATGCTAGAAAAAGTAGCTTTTATTTTTTCGTTATCTACGCCAAGGCAGACAATTCCTTTTACCTTTTCTTTAATTAGTGGCAGGATCGCTTCGTAATCGTTGCCTTTGTCAATGCCGCCCATGATCAAAACAATGGGACTTTCTACCGCCCTTAAACCATAATAAACGGAATCCACATTGGTCGCTTTGCTATCATTAATATACGTCACTCCTTCAATAGTAGCAATCACCTCTAATCGGTGTGGTGAATTTTTAAAACGCTCCAATCCCCGCTGAATATCTTCTTTACTGACCCCCTGCGAAAGGGCAGCATGGATGGCACATTCAGCATTAAACCGATTGTGTAATCCTTTGAGGGTCGTATTGGTTAAATCAAAATCATTGTCTCCCTCAATACTGATTTTTGTATCATCAGAAGTAGTCATTTTCACTTTTATTGAAACTGGCAACAATTCTTTCTCTTTTAAAAAATTCTCAATATTACTATCTTCTTCATTATAAATAAAAACATCTTCCGCTTCCTGATTTTTAATAATTCTAAACTTGGAAGCAATATACTTTTCCATTTTATAATCATACCGATCCAAATGATCTGCGGTGATATTCAAAAGAATAGAAACATCAGGTTGAAAATATTCAATTCCGTCCAGCTGAAAACTACTCAGTTCCAACACATAATATTCGTGGGGAGCTACGGCGACCATCTCCGCAAAGCTGCGCCCGATATTTCCAGCCAAACCAACGTCAAGTCCTCCCGTTTTTAGGAGGTGGTAAGTTAGGTTAGCGGTCGTCGTTTTTCCGTTGCTTCCGGTGATGCCAATAATCACAGCATTGGTATGTTTGCCCGCAAATTCGATCTCCGAAATGACTGGAATACCAGCCTCCATTAATCCTTTGATTAACGGAACGTTGTCCGCAATACCCGGACTTTTCACAATGAGATCCGCGGAATAAATGCGCTTCTGATCATGATTATTTTCCTCGTAAGGAATATTATTTTTTTCTAGTTTTTCTCGGTACACTGCTTTTATTGTTCCGCTATCCGATAAAAAAACCGGATGTCCTTTTGTCTTTGCCAAAATAGCGGCACCGACACCACTTTCTCCTCCACCGAGTATCACAATATTTTTCATAAAACTTATCTTATTTTAAGTGTTATGATGGTTAATGCAGCTAACAATATCCCTACAATCCAGAACTGTGTGACAATTTTTGCTTCGTGCATTCCTTTCTTTTGGTAATGATGGTGCAATGGAGACATCAAAAATATCCGTCGTCCTTCCCCATATTTCTTCTTTGTGTGTTTAAAGTAGGTAACCTGAATCATTACGGATAAGGTCTCCGCTAAAAACACACCGCATAAAATCGGAATCAATAATTCTTTGCGAATCAAAATGGCAAAAGCTGCAATGACTCCACCCAACATTAGACTTCCGGTGTCCCCCATAAAGACTTTTGCCGGAAATGAATTATACCACAAAAACCCAATACAGGCACCCACAAAACAGGCGGCAAAAATTAAAAGTTCCCCCGTATCCGGCAGATATAAAATATTTAGATAATTGGCTGCAATCGCGTTTCCCGAAAGGTAAGCAAGGATACCCAAAGTTGCGCCAATAATCCCGCTAAGCCCCGTGGCCAGTCCGTCTATTCCATCCGTTAAATTGGCCGAATTACTTACGGCCGTCACTACTAAAATAATGATTGGAATAAAAATCAACCAAACCATATTCCGCGCATTGTCTCCCAAAAATGGCAGCAGCTGTGCGTAGTCCAGGCTATTGTTTTTACGAAAAGGTACATTGGTCAAAGTAGTTTTCACTTTTGCCATTTTGACAATTGCATCAGATCCTGCCCTGCCTTCCTGAACCCAGGGCACTCCAATAATTTCGTATCCTTCCTTGACGGCAGTATCCAAATTCATCCGCACATAAATACCATCATTAAATAGCATTGTAAGTCCGACGATTAAACCCAGACCTACCTGTCCTATAATTTTAAATTTTCCACTCAATCCTTTTTTATCCTTTTTAAAAACCTTAATATAGTCGTCTAAAAAACCGATAGCACCCATCCAGAGTGTCGCAACGATCATGACGATAATATAAATATTAGCAATCTTGGCCATCAACAAACATGGTAACAGGATGGACAAAATGATGAGTAGTCCACCCATCGTTGGCGTTCCTTCTTTTTCTTTTTGTCCAGCTAATCCAAGATCCCGTACGGTTTCTCCGACTTGCATTTTTTTCAAAAGACGTATGATTCTTTCACCATACAGTATGCTAATAATCAGCGATATGATTAACGAAACTCCGGCCCGAAAACTTAGGTATTCATAGACTGGGGGAATTCCCAGGTCGTAAGTTTTCTCTAACCACTGTAAAAGATAATACAGCATTCTAGCTGGCGTTTAGTCTGTTTAATAAAAAAATTTAACAGCAGCGATAAATAAATATTTATCACTTGCTGTTAATTTAAATCTGAGAATTAAAAATTCTCGTACGAATAAAGGTTCTTTGATGGTTGTTGGCCATTGGCTTTTTCCCCATCTTGTCAAATACTTTTTAAATATTTGCTTTCCCTAAGAAGCGAATATTTTTTTTATTATTTGTTGGTCGTCAAAAGGGTGTTTTACCCCGTTGATTTCCTGGTATTTTTCATGTCCTTTTCCGGCTACGAGAATAAAGTCTCCCGGTTGTGCCAATTTACAGGCAGTACGGATGGCTTGTTCCCGGTTGGTAATGGACAGCACTTTATTTTTGTCCGTTGCCGATATACCTGCTTCCATTTCCCGAATAATTACTTCAGGATCTTCGGTTCTTGGATTATCAGATGTCAGGATTACCTGGTCACTGTAGCGAACTGCGACGTCTGCCATAATCGGTCTTTTTCGTTTGTCCCTATCTCCTCCACATCCGACAACGGTCAGAATTTGCTCTTTGGATCGACGCAATTTTTTAAGCGTCGATAAAACTTTTTCCAACGCATCAGGCGTATGCGCATAATCAACGATCGCATAAACCAACGTCGTCGGATGAATTAAATATTCAAAGCGTCCTTCCGCCGAATGCAAGCCACTCATTTGCGTAAGCGTTTCCATTTGGTCCATCTCCAGCAGCTGGGCCGTAGCATAAACTGCCAAAAGATTGTACGCATTAAATCCACCAATCAATCGACTGAAAAAATCCACTCCGTTTAATTCCAAATGTAATCCTGTCAAGCTATTGTCAATGATCCGCGCCTTATAATCGGTCAAACGACGCAAACTGTAACGAGCAACGGTTGCTTTGGTATTTTGCACCATCACCTCCCCTTGCTTATCGTCAATATTCGTCAATGCAAAAGCCGCTTTCGGCAAATTGTCAAAGAATTGTTTTTTTGCGTAGATATAGTCCCGGAACGTTCCGTGATAATCCAGATGTTCGTGGGTCAAATTAGTAAAAACACCTCCCGTAAAAGTAATTCCCGCAATTCTTCTCTGGTGAATTGCGTGAGAACTGACTTCCATGAAAGCGTAATCACATCCGGCCGCGGCCATTTCGGATAACAGTTCGTTGAGGCCTACCGCATCGGGCGTTGTATGGGTGCTGGGAATCGTTTTTCCTGCAATCCGGTTGGCGACCGTAGACAACAATCCTACCTTGTACCCCATAGCCGTAAAAAGATCAAACAACAAAGTAGCCGTAGTCGTCTTTCCATTGGTTCCCGTAATACCCACCAGCTTTAATTGTTGGGAAGGGTGACCGTGAAAAGCAGCAGCCATTTGACCCAGTGCTTCCGCACTGTTGTCAACCAGTAGGTAGGTTATTTTTTCGGCAATAGTAGCTGGTAATTCTTCAAGAACAATTACCGTGGCTCCACTGCGGATGGCTTTGTCAATAAATTGATGACCATCCAGGGTGTGTCCTTTAAGTGCAACGAATAAATCTGCTGCTTTTACTTTACGTGAATCAAATACCAAATGATTGATCGAAAGATCAGTAGGTCCAATAATTTTTTTTATTGAAATATCATTTAGTATATCTTGTAAAGGCGTCAAAAGTATTTGTTGTTAGGAAAAATATAGTAACCCCGGTTTTAACCAGAGCTACCACATTTCCTGTTTCATAGTGTAAGGAGTAAGGATTGTAGAATTAATTAATTCTACATCCTAAATGGGCCGAAGCCCAATCCAGTGTTTCAAAAAAAATAGTGTTTCGACAATACCATGTTTCAAGTGGCTTGTCTTTTAAAATTTCAGAGTATCGTGTTTCAAGCGTACTCTTTTCAAATTATAGTGTTTCATAACGAGAGGAGTCCTCTGTTACGAGTATTAAGTGCTTAATTTTTTTAATTAATTTAATAACGGCTTCAAACGCGTTCGAGGGAAGCAAATAGCCAAAAGCAAATGGCTAATAGCTTTTAAATTAATTCAATCTAATTTTTATCGTTTGGTTTCTGGATTTTGTGCCAGCAAGGATAGACTGGTGGTGGACTTTCCCAACCCCGGAGGCTATCACTGTTAAACCCATATTTTCTAAAATATAAACGGCATCCATCATGGTCATCCCTTTTACATTCGGAATAACGGACTCGGTCAAATCTCTGGATAACATCGTTACCGTATCTCTTTCTGCTTGTAAAATTGTCCAGTCGGATGTTGCCCGATTTTCATAAGGCAGATTAAAATAATCCATCAGATAATTTACCGCATCCTTTTTGCCAATATTCATTGCGGGTAATTCATAATTCACCAGTTTTGGTTTAGCGTAAGAATTAATTTCCCGGTGCATCTCGATACGAGTAGCGTAACATTTGTCCGCAATTTCCCGAAATACCGGACCGGCAACATCTGCGCCATAAATCCCGTTTTGTCTAGGATTGGTAATCATCACAATGCAACTATAAACTGGATCTTCGGCAGGGAAATATCCTACAAAAGAAGCCCGGTGTTTTAAGTTGGTACGTTGACGATTAAATTTACGGTAGTCAATCTGAGCGGTACCCGTTTTACCGGCAAAATTATAACGATCCGTGTCCAGCTTTCTGGCCGTTCCGCGTTTTACCACTCCTTCGAGCAATGATTTTGCCTGTGCAACTGTTTCAGGCTTGGCAATACTTTTTTTGATGACGGTCGGTTTATATTTTCTAGTCGTCACGCCAAAATCCTGAATTTCAGAAACCAGATAAGGCCGCATCATTTGTCCATCGTTGGCTACTGCATTGTAAAAAGTCAGCAACTGTAAAGGCGTAATCAATACCTCATAACCGATTGACATCCAAGGGAGTGTAATACCACTCCACTCCATTTCTTTGTTGTAAGCCTCTTTGATAAACGGAGGCGCTTCTCCTTCAATTTGAATACCAGTCGGTAGATGCAAATTATACTTACGCAACTGGTTGATAAATTCTATTGCTCCACCTTCCCCACCGTAAGCTGCTTCTATCATTTTGGCAATTCCGACGTTAGAAGACAATTCAAATGCTCTTCTAACCGTGGTTCTTTCCAATCCATGCGGTGAAGAATCTTCCATTATTTCTTCGTAAAAAGTTGTTCGCCCTTCTTCCAGATCGATGCTGTCTCCAAGAGCAATAGCGCCTTTATCCAAAAGTGCCATCATTGGTGCCAGTTTAAAGGTTGACCCGGGCTCTATGGCATCTCCAACAGCGTGGTTGTAAGTTTCCCACAGATTGCCTTTACCGTTTTTACCTACATTGGCAATTGCTCTGATCGCACCCGTTTTTACTTCCATGACAACGGCACAACCATGATCCGCATCGTGAAAATTGAGGGCTCGAACCAATGCCGTTTGAGCTGCTTCCTGTAATTCCACATTAATGGTAGTCAGTAGGTCTTGGCCATTTTCTGGTTCAATTTCTGTGAGATCATTAACCGGAATCCAGATATCGTTCCCTACTTTTTGCATTAGTTTTTTTCCAGCCGTTCCTCCGAGGTCTTCGTCAAAAAAACCTTCGAGACCTACTTTATTGGTTCCTTCCGCCCGGACGTAACCGATTGTACGGTCAGCCAACATGCCAAAGGGATTGTCCCGTTTGCTTTCTCTATTGACAATAAATCCTCCCCGATACTGTCCCAAATTGAATAGTGGAAATTTTTCAATTTTTTCGAGCTCCGTGTAAGTAACATTTTTTTTGATCAACATGTAACGTTCACCGGCTGCTCGTTGATTAATTAGCAAATTTCTATATCCACCAACTGTGTTTTTCGTATCAACAAAAGTCGCTAAGCAATAAGCCAAAGAATCAACGTTATCGTTGAAATCTTTTTCGCTCATGGCGGTGGAGTTTAAATCCATTCGTATTTCAAAGAACGGTAGCGAGGTAGCTAATAATTTGCCATCCTCCGAAAGTATATTGCCGCGTTCGGCCATTACTTTTTCAAATTTTACTTTTTTGCTTCCCTGTCTTCGCCACTTATCGCCTTCCACGATCTGAATTTTGACAACTTTTCCAAAAAGAACAACCGCTATAATAACGATGAGTGCCAAGACGCCGTAAACTCGATATAGCACTTCATTTTTAATATCCGCCATAGCCTTACTGTTTCTTCTTCTTTTTAGGAATCACGATTTTTTTCGGAGCTCCTTTTGGTATTTGCAGACCATTAATGGCTACGGAATTGGCGACTTTACTTCTGCGAGTACTGTACATTAATTCAGATTGTATAGACATATAGTGCCAACGGATTTCCTGAATTTCTTTTTGCAATACCTGAATTTGTCTTACTTTTTTTTCTGACAAATGCGCATTCGCAATATAAATGAGAATTAAAAAGCTCAGGAATAAAACAAAAGGCAAATTCTTAAGAACGAGAGAGGCACTGAGGTCTCCCAGTTCAAAATAGTCTTTAAGTTTTTTTTTCTTAGCCATTTGGTTCTGCTAATTTTTCAGCAATTCTAAGTTTTGCGCTTCGAGATCTAGAATTTAATTTTAATTCTGCCTCACTAGCCGACACCGCTTTTTTTGTAATCAATTTAAACGGCCGGCTGATATTACCGTAAAAATCCTTTTCTAACGTTCCGTCAAAATTGCCTGATTTAAAAAAATTCTTTACCAGACGATCTTCCAGAGAATGATAAGACATAATGACCAGTCTTCCTCCGGGTTTAAGTACTTTATAAGAGGCCGTTAAAAAATCTTTTAAGACATCCATTTCTTCGTTCACCTCAATACGGATGGCCTGAAAAACCTGCGACAAATACTTATTTCGTTGGCCGCGAACGAGTGGATCTACTACTTTTAGAAAATCCCCGATGGTACGAATTTTTCGTACGTTTCGATCTTTTACAATGGCTTGCGCCAGTGATTTTGAGTTTCTTAATTCGCCGTATCGACTAAAAACAGTTTGAAGGTCCTGGGCAGAATAAGTGTTAATTACATCATCTGCTTTTTTTTCTCCTCCCTGATTCATTCGCATATCCAATGCCGCATCAAACCGATAGGAAAACCCTCGTTCGGCGACGTCCAGCTGGTGAGAAGAAACGCCAAGGTCTCCCAGAATTCCATCTACTTTGCGCACCCCTTTTAATCGGAGGGCTTTATCGAGGTAGCGAAAATTTTGTTGAACAAAGGTAAAATTTTCGCTATCCAGTGTATTTGCCAGTGCATCTTCGTCTTGATCAAATCCGTAGAGATGGCCCATTGTATTTATTTTTTTCAAAATCTCCCGTGCGTGTCCTCCCCCACCAAAAGTTGCATCGACGTAAATTCCTGCGGGATTAATTTGCAGTCCTTCGATACATTCAGTGAGCATCACTGGATCATGGTAAGACATGGTCCGATGGAGGGTTGTAGGGGTTAGGAGGTACTGGTGTAGAAACACTGGTCCAGGTATCCTCTGCTAATTTTCTAAAATCAGCAGGTTCTTGATTTATATCCTTTAGGTAGGCCTCTTTATCCCATATTTCTACACGATCGTCCATTCCCTGGATGATGACTGTTTTTTTTATCCCGGCATATTCGATTAACATTTTAGGTAATAGTATCCGGTCCGCGCGGTCTGGTTCGAGTGGCGTAGCACCTCTATAAAAGTATCTTTTGAATGCCTGATTTTTTTCAATGTATCCATTCAGGGCTTTTACTTTCGCGCTTTCCTGTTCCCAAATAATTTTAGGAAATAAAGTAAGGTACGACGTCATTCCACGGTTGATTACATAATCTGCAGAACCGAACGCATGCAACTGCTTGAGGAGTGCTGCGGGCAAACGCAGACGTCCTTTGGCGTCGATCTTACACTCATGTTCTCCTAATAATTGTGGCATTTGCTTACCTTTATTCGATATTCACCATCAAAGCTAATATAAAATGACACATTTTCCCACTTTTTCCCACCAAAAAGGGAAAAAAAGTTATCAACAGTGTTTATCTGTTGATTTCAGGTGGTAAAAAAGATAATATAAATGTTTAATTCAGTCATTGGGAGGAAGTTGAATTTTCAGATTTAATTTCCGTATCGGCAGTTTTTTTATCGTAATTGTGAAAAAGTCTTTGCCATCTCATCTTGACAACACCCAGTGCTGCTTCGCTGATAATATTGGAATTCATTTTCGAATCACCCAAGATCCGATCTTTAAAAGTGATGGGCAATTCTATTATTTTATAACCAAGTGAATGGATTGCATATTTCATTTCAATTTGAAAAGCATAGCCCACGAATCGTATTTTTTTCAAGTCTATACTTTCCAAAGCCTCCCGCTTATAACAAACAAATCCGGCAGTGGGATCTTTGACGTTCATCCAGGTAATTGCACGAACGTAAATAGATGCGCCGTAGGACAAAGCGACCCTGTCCCATGGCCAGTTTTCTAATTTTCCTCCCTTGGTATAACGTGATCCAACGGCCATTCCGACCCCTTGTTTATCACAAGCATCACACAATCTTAATAAATCTTTGGGATTATGAGAAAAATCTGCGTCCATTTCACAGATAAAATCATAATCACGAGCCAATCCCCAATGGAAACCAGCAATGTACGCAGTCCCCAAACCTAACTTCCCTTTTCGCTCAATGATATGTAATGCGCCATTACTGGTAAGTTGAATATTTTTTACAATATCACTTGTACCATCCGGGGAGCCATCATCGACAATCAAGATATGAAAGGGAGCAGGTAACGAAAAAACCGCCGCAATGATATTTGCGATGTTTTCTTTTTCATTATAAGTCGGAATAATGACTAATCTCTTCGACACAATAGTAATTTAAAATTAGAGGTAAAAACAGATACAACTTACTCCCTGAATAGTGATCAAACCAATCAGTTCGAATAATTTGTGGATCAATAAAAGAATAACTTATGGCTGCTTAATTTTTATAAGATTCTTAATTAATACGCCCCAAAATTCATAAAGTTTAGTAAAAATATCCACCAGTGCCAAAGTCCTTAAGTATACGATAGATTAAGCACCGTTATTTTGGTCTGATTGAGGCAGGAAATCCGGAGCTATGCCGTAGCATAGTGAGGAATTTCCTAACACTGCCCGATCTGACAATCGGTCAGGCGGGGAAAAGCAGGCAAAAAAGAACAAGCATAAACTGTTAGGTATTTATGGACTTTAACACTAAAAAGACAGCGGATATTTTGTTGGATCTGCTTCCTGCATTAGCGTATAAATATTTTCAAATACTTTCTCTGGATTGGGTTTTGTGAAATAATCTCCATCCGTTCCAAAAGGAGTTCGGTGTGGTCCGGCGGTAATAGTGATCGGGGTAGAATCAAGGTAGCGATAACCACCCTGCTTTTCCAGAATTTCCGTCAACAAATAAGCACTCGCTCCACCGGGAACATCCTCATCAAGCACCGCCAACCGATTTGTTTTCTTCAAAGACTTTAAAATATGACCTTCTAAATCAAAGGGTATTAAAGTCTGAATATCAATTAATTCGACCCTGATTTCGTGCTTTGCTAACATATTAACCGCTTCCTGAGCTACTCGAACACAGCTTCCATAAGTAACCAGCGTAATGTCGCTTCCTGCTTGCAATACTTCTGGTACACCAAGTGGAACGGTATATTCTCCAATATTCTCTGGCAATGCTTCTTTTAAGCGATAACCATTCAAACATTCTATCACCAAACCGGGATCATCTCCCTGCAAAAGTGTGTTGTAAATTCCGGCAGCTTGTACCATATTTCGCGGTACTGCAATGTACATACCTTTTAGGGAATTTAAAAGCATAGCCATTGGAGAACCAGCGTGCCATATTCCCTCCAGTCGATGTCCACGGGTACGGATAATTGCAGGTGCTTGCTGTAATCCATTGCTACGATAACGAAGCGTAGCCAGATCGTCGCAGAGTGGTTCTAATCCATAAATCAGATAATCCAGGTACTGAATTTCTACGATAGGTCTAAAACCACGCATGGCAAGTCCAATCGCTTGTCCCATGATCGACCATTCCCGGATACCGGTATCAAAAACACGTTCTATTCCGTATTTTTCCTGTAATCCCGCAAAACCCTGATTGACATCCCCAATTTTACCAACATCTTCTCCGAAGGCAATTACATTTTGGTATTTGCCCAGTACATAATCAAAGTATTTATTAATAATCTGATAACCATTTATTTCTTGCACATCCTCCGCATAAGTCGGTGTGACAATAGGAATATTTAAAGCAGCATACTTTGAAGTACTGTAAAGATTGGTGTAATAACGCTGATGGCCAAGATCTTTTATTTCTGACAAGAACGCCCTTAAAGATTGTCGTCCGGGGTCTGGTCCGTTTCCTTCCGCGTATAAAAATCGTCGGGCAATTTGATATATCTCGCTAAGAGATGGATTGAGTAATTTTCCTAGTTCTGCACTTAACTTTTCTCCTTCCTCCTTCTTGTCAATTTGCTGAAAAATATTGCTTAACTGGACACGGGAACGTTCTACCCGCTCCGAGAATTTTTTCCAGGCATTATTTTTAGCCGTTCGAACGTAAGATTTAGCTTCAGCATCAATTTGTTCCAGCATATCACGGTCTGCATACCCTTTTTCCAGTATCCAGTTGCGCATTTTCAGAATACAATCGTGTTCCTTTTCCCAATCGAGGCGTTCTTTTGACTTATAACGTTCGTGTGATCCGGATGTGCTATGCCCTTGCGGTTGTGTAAGATCTTCTACGTGAATGAGTACCGGAACATGTTCTTTCCTGCTAAGTGTAATAGCCTTATCATAAGTATTTCTCAGGGCCATATAGTCGTAGCCCTTCACGTTGAAAATTTCGATACCTGGCGCCTCAGCTGTTCTTTTAAACCCACTTAACGCCTCGGAGATACTTTGCTTGACTGTTTGAAATTTTTTGGGAACAGAAATACCATACCCATCATCCCATACAGAAATAGCCATAGGTACCTGCATAACAGCCGCGGCATTCATAGATTCCCAAAAAATACCTTCACTCGTGCTGGCATCGCCGATGGTACAAAAACAAACTTCGTTGCCATTTTTAGAAAATGTGGTATTATTTCTTAAAGTGTCCAGGCTACGGTAAATTTTAGAAGCAAAAGCCAATCCCAGGCCGCGTGCCATTTGTCCACCTGTACTGGAGATATCACTAGAAATGTTGTGTGCGTTTGATTGATTGACCCAATTGCCTTCTATATCCACGATTGGTGTAGCAAAATGGGAGTTCATTTGTCGACCACCAGAAAAAGGATCATTTTCGGTATCTGCGTAGAGTTGGGCAAAAAAGTCTTCGACGGAACTTAATCCGAGGGCAAACATAAAAGTTTGATCGCGGTAGTATCCGGATCTCCAGTCCCCCTTTTTGAAGGCACGTGCCATTGCTACCTGAGGGACTTCTTTTCCGTCACCGAGGATGCCGAATTTAGCTTTTCCAGTAAGAACCTCTCTGCGTCCCATGATACTGGTTTCGCGGCTAACTCGACAAATCCAGTAATCCTTGAGGATTTCGACCGTCAGTTGCTTTTTTTCTGTTCTCTTATTGCTTAATTCCTGAATTACTAAAGAATTCGTGATCATTTATTAAAATATTAGCAGGTTTTCACCTTGGTTAAGGGCACGGGATTGCAAATTGGTATTTTTTACTAGACATTCGGAACAGTTGATTAGTGATTAGTTAATCGGTCCTTTCAACGCTTAGGTATCGCCCTCTAGAGTATTTTAAAAACTCAAAAAAGGCTGTAGAGAAATTTAAATAAACTGATCCAAATGACTTTATTTTGTAGATCTATGTTTAGTGATCTTTATTGGTCAGCCGATTAGATTGTGTTTGAAAATGCCTTGACTATACCAATAAGATTTCTCCGCTTGGGCTAACCTGTTTAATTCTCGTTCCTCAGGTGTATATTTGTGTAAACCCGTACAGTTTGGAATAATTTGGTACAGGAAAAGTACGAAAATTCGGCGAGATTCAGATAGAATCGCTTAAGAATTTGTTAAAGTGGTGTGTTATTTGTTCCCTAGATGTAACCAATGGAGTTACTCAGAGTCTAACAGGTGAACAAGTCAAAGTGAATGACGTTTTAACGATAGTTTAACGGCTAAAAAATTAAAAAATACTTTTGATTTGCGACGTAATAAGTTACTTTTGTGAATATAGTAGTAGCGATTTATCGTTTCACTATAATTATAATTTAATTCTTTCATGAACCAAATATAAAATTTAAGATAATGAAAAAGATTTTCACACTACTATTTATGGTTGCTATGGTTACCAGCATTAGTTTTGCTCAAGAAGCCGTGGCTGCCGAAGAGACAATTAGCGGACCTGTTATGAATTTTGAATCCATGACCGTTGATTACGGAACAATCGAGCAGAACTCTGACCCTTTAAGAAGTTTTATTTTTACCAATACTGGTAATGAGCCTTTACAGATTACACATGCTAAAGGCAGCTGTGGTTGTACGGTGCCCGAATATCCAAAGGAGCCGATTATGCCAGGTGAGCAAGCGAAAATCAACGTTCGTTATGATACCAAGCGAGTTGGTAAATTTGTAAAGTCTGTTACGCTAACAACAAACACAACTTCTGGAAAAGAGAAATTAACCATTAAAGGAGAAGTACTTAAAAAAGAAGCTGAACCAAGTGGTCTTCCAGTGGAATCTCCTGGTGTTTTTAGTCCTGCTGGGAACTAGTGCCTCATCCCGTAAATCCATACTAATCTATGCTTGTTATTTACTTACGGGATGACGCAATAGATTAATTTAAGTTAAAAAAAGCCCCTGGATAAAATTATCCAGGGGCTTTTTTGTTTTATAAATAAAAAATGAAAAATTAGAGGAGTTATTTTACTCGTTCTTTTTGTATTTTTTGGAATTATTTTATACTCCGTTGTTTTTATCGACACAAAAAAAGGTTCATTACAAAGAAAATCCTTGTTTTTATAAAAAAACAAGGATTCCTAACCCAAACAAATAAACACAAAAACTACTTTTAAATAATTTTGTCTGGCAATGATAAGACCTTTGCCTGATATTCTAAAGGGTTTGGCTAATAAAGTGTGACATATAAAATATCGTGTAACAATGTTCTTCAAAGTGTCAGGGTGAATATTAATCAGTATTTTTGTGACGCAGTTAATGAAAAACTTTAACAAAAGTGTGTCACTTTTTAGCCCTGCTACTCGCTGTTTCTGTCAAATTTTTAAAATCCTGAATGACCGTAGTGAAACTTGTGCGTTGTGATAAACTGTATTCAACCGGGTTTATTCCTTCATCAGGTACTTCTATCAATACTTTTTCACCCACTCTGAGATGTTCTTCCAAATCCTGAACAAATATTAATTGCGCTAAATAGTCTTCAATCGGCCAGGCAAGTGATATAGTATCTCCGGAGACCGTTTCTACCCAAATTTTTGCTTCCTCTTCGATATTCTTTTTCTCAAAAATCAGATAAGATTCGTCTTCTAGCCAATTGTGGACAATCACCGGATAAATGACTGGTAGATTGGTCGGCGTTGTAAAAGCCTTGGGCCGATAAAAATCCATTTGTGTACGGGGATTCCGATCATTTCGGTATTTCAGACTTTTTATATTTTTAAAATAAATGAAAGATGGAGCAGTCGTTTTAAAACGTTCGTCCCCATTTCGTTGGCGCTCTACGGGTCCAGACTGGCAGCCGAACAGCAATATCAGACTAAAAATGGTGAAAAGCCTAGTAATATTATTATATTGGGTCATCATTTATTTTAGTAGAAAACATGAAAGCAATCCTAAAGTTTGGCATCAGTGCACTGATTTGTCTTTTTTTTACAATATTGTTAGATAATCCAATTTCTGTAGGTAAAACCACAATTCCACCATTGGGCAAACTACTGAACCCTTTTACCGGATTTTGGCAAAATGGACAATCCAAAACGAGTGCCAACGAAGTTGTTTATCTGGAACACGAAGGCTTGATTGATAAAGTGAAAATTATATTTGACAAACGACAGGTTCCACACATATTTGCAGAAAATACCGAAGATGCGCTCTTTGCTCAAGGATATTTACTGGCACAGCACCGACTCTGGCAAATGGATATTTCAACCCGCTCCTCCAGCGGAAGGTTAAGCGAGATCATGGGCACCAAAACACTCAAAAGAGATCAATTACAAAGAAGACGGGGTATGATCTTCGCCGCAGAAAATGCCCTCAAACAATGGAAAACAAGTCCGGAATTTAGTTTTGTAAAAGCTTATACGAATGGTGTGAATGCTTATATTGACCAGTTAAAACCAGCAGATTATCCGATAGAATTTAAGTTGTTAAACTATCAGCCTGAACCCTGGACACCTCTAAAAACAGCGCTTTTCAATAAGGCCATGGCCGAAATGCTTTCCCGTGCGAACGAGGATATCGAAATGACCAATGTTCAAAAACTATTGGGTGACTCGATCACCGCTGATTTATACCCACAACTTTATCCCAACGAATCACCAATTATCCCTAATGAAGTAGCTTTTGATTTTAAAGCTATTGATAACACTGAAACCACTCCCCCTTCAATGGGATTGATTGAACATAAAGTTTATAGCAAACCACCATCGCAACTGGGAAGTAATAACTGGGCCGTTTCCGGTAATAAAACTACATCGGGTTATCCTATTTTATGCAATGATCCGCACCTTGGCCTAACATTGCCTTCTATCTGGTTTGAGTTACAATTGAACACACCGGATCTGAATGTATATGGTGTCTGTCTGCCTGGCGTTCCTGGAATCGTTATTGGTTTTAACGAAAATTCCGCCTGGGGTGTTACCAACGTGGGACACGATGTCGTGGACTGGTACAAAATAAAATGGACCAACGCAAAAAAAGAAAAATATTTTCTTAATGGTCAAGAAGCAACGGCATCATTAAAAATAGAAGCGTACGAAGTAAAAGGACAGGAGACCATTTATGATACCGTTCGGTATACACATTGGGGTCCAGTCGTACACGAAAATCCCGTCGAACTGGATCAGGATTTGGCGATGCGCTGGGTAGCACATAATTCCGCTGGTAACGAACTAAAAACTTTTCACGGACTAAACATAAGCAAGCGTTATGTGGACTACCGAAAGGCCATTACCAATTTCGCTTCACCTGCCCAGAATATTGTTTATGCTAATAAAGAAGGTGATATCGGAATAACGGTACAAGGACAATTACCTATCCGATCGATTGCCCAAGCCATAACGATTCAATCCGGCGAAACAACCGATCATGACTGGAAAGGTTTTATACCCATGGATCAATTACCACACGTAAAAAATCCGGCTCGTGGTTTTGTTGCTTCAGCCAACCAACGTTCTACCAGCGCAGATTATCCGTATCCTTATCTTTCTATGCACGGTAGTTTTGAAGCTTACCGGGGTCGGACACTGAATCGTAAACTAGATACGATGGAACAAATTACGGTTGCAGATATGCAGGCTTTGCAAACAGATGTTTATAGTCTTAAAGCAGCAGAAGCGCTGCCCAGCCTGTTGGCATTTTTAGAAAATAAAAAAATGAATAAATCAGAAAAAAAATATTTTAATTTATTGAAACAATGGGATTATAAATACGAACGCAAAGCGGCCGGACCTATTTTATTTAACAATTGGTTTTCTATTTTTTACAAAAAAACCTGGGACGAAATATACACGCTGGATGAGCAACTTGAAATGTCTTTTCCCAGTAACCGTCGCACGATCGTCTTACTAAATGACGTACCAGAACATGCGTTTTTTGATCTGCAGGAAACAACAGAACAAAAAGAAACTGCCAAAGAAATCGCGCAAGTAAGCTTTACAGAAATGGTCAAAAAAATAGAAAAATGGGAAGCCAAAGGAAACGTTCTGGAATGGTCTAATTATAAAAAACTGGACATCAATCATATTGGATTTATCCCGGCCTTTTCCCGAACGGATTTAAAAGTAGAAGGAGATTCTAAAACGCTTAACGCTATTGGACGAACCTGGGGGCCATCCTGGCGAATGATCGTCGCCTTTGGTCCGGATAAACCCAAAGCCTACGGTATCTACCCCGGTGGACAGTCGGGCAATCCTGGCAGCACCAACTATGATGACATGCTGGAAGATTGGGCCGAAGGAAAATATTATGAATTAGAATTAATGGACCGACAATAGTCTAAGGAACAACGATCTAATAGATTCAGAATTATGACTAATATTTTAATCCCATAGCAAACATTATCTATGAAATTTATCTTAGGAATTACTGGAATGATAGGGGCCGGATTTTTGGCTGTGCAGCTTTTGCCGTGGTGGAGTGTGGTACTTGTTTGTTTTAGCGTAGGAGCCATCCTTAATATGAACGGCTGGAAGAGTTTTTTATGTGGACTGGTCGCCATTTTTCTGCTATGGGGATTAAGTGCTGGCTGGGACTTTCATCACGGCAGCTATATTATTGCCAATCGAATGGGTACTTTATTGGGCGGTGTTGGTGGTGTGGCTTTGATATTTATCACTGGTCTGCTAGGAGGTCTTTTAGGAGGCTTCGGTAGTATGACGGGAGGATATTTTAGAAAAATGTTTCGTCGTTAAAAATGATTATACAACAAATAACCTCAAAAATATCAATTTATTTAATTCTCACCCCATTCCTAAAATAAAAAATATGGATAATTATCAACGTGCAAAAAAAATTGTAAAAAAGAAAAAAGCTTTTTATCAGCACTTGGGTGCTTATCTCGCTGTAAACTCGTTTCTTGTTTTTATTGCAATAATTAGCGGTGAACCATCCGCAGGCTTTTTGGTTCCGGCTGCTGGTTGGGGAATCGGACTCGCCATTCATTATTTAAATACTTTCGGTTTTCCATTTACGAAAGGGGTCATGTCTCCCGAATGGGAAGATCGGGAGATCGAAAAAGAAATGGACAAGCTGGAAGGTTTTCCGGAGCCACCAGAACCGGATGAAGAACTGGAACTTAAAGAGTTTAAAAAACTGAGAAGCGAATGGAACGATGATCAGGAATTTGTTTAATGGTTAGAATGCTTCGCCCTTCTAGTGGTTCGGGTACTAAGGACAGTTGATTGGTGATTCGTTAATCGGTCCTTCCAACGCATAGGTATCACACTCTAAAGTATTTGAAAACTCAAAAAAGACGGCAGAGAAAATACTTTTAAAAATCTTCTAATTTTTTCTTCCAAAACGCCTGCAAGCAAGTATATTTGTCTGTGCAGCTATTTTTTTTTAACTCATACTATAGAAATCATGCTTAACACGTATATCGACCTAATCGGTAAGGCTACCAACTTGCCCGCAAATAAGATCACCAATACCATAAAACTTTTAGAAGAAGGAGCGACCATCCCGTTTATCTCCAGATACCGAAAGGAAGTTACCGGGTCACTGGATGAAGTACAAATTGCTACCATTCAGGAGCAACTACAAAAACTAAAAGACCTTGATAAGCGCCGGGAAACAATTATTGCCTCTATTGAGGAACAAGGAAAAATGACGCCCGAATTACTCAAAAAAATAAATAAAACCTATCATCTCAACGAGTTAGAGGATCTTTACCTTCCTTATAAGCGTAAACGTAAAACCCGCGCATCCGTAGCACGTGAAAACGGACTAGAACCGCTTGCTGATAAATTATTCAAACAAGAGAATTTTAATATTAACGAATTTGCGACCACCTTGCTTTCCGACAAGGTAACTACTGTCGAAGCGGCGCTAAAGGGCGCTAGAGATATTATCGCGGAACAAATTAATGAAACCGAAGAAGCTAGAAATAGTGTCCGTAAAAGCTTTAAGGAAGACGCATTAATCACCGCAAAAGTTGTTAGAGGGAAAGATAAAGAAGCTGCCAAATACCAGGATTATTTTGAATATTCTGAACTGTTAAGCCGTTGTCCTTCACACCGTTTACTGGCGCTTCGACGGGGAGAAGACGAAGGTTTTTTGAGAGTAAAAGTTGGTCCGGAGGAGGAGAATGCCCTTTATCATCTGGAAAGAATATTTGTTAAAAGTAATAATGATGCGGGTGAACAAATCGCTATGGCTCTCCAGGATGGTTATAAAAGATTGCTTGCTCCTTCAATCGAAACAGAATTTCGAAACCTCGCAAAGGCCAAAGCAGATGAGGAAGCAATTAAGGTTTTTACCGAAAATCTACGCCAGCTTTTACTGGCAGCTCCACTGGGCCAACGAAGTATTTTGGCTCTGGACCCAGGATTTAGGTCCGGATGTAAAGTAGTTTGCCTGGACGCACAGGGGAACTTGATTTATAATGGAAATATCTATCCCCATCCGCCGCAATCACAAGCGGATCGATCCATTGCAGAAATTAAACAATTGGTTGCAAAATACAAAATTGATGCGTTAGCAATTGGTAATGGAACCGCGGGCAGAGAGACTTATCAAATGTTTGCAGGACTGGATTATGGCCGCCCCGTTGATACTTTTATGGTTAATGAAAGTGGTGCTTCTATTTATTCTGCCTCGTTGGTGGCGCGGGAAGAATTTCCAGATAAGGATGTAACAGTAAGAGGGGCCGTTTCGATTGGTAGACGACTGATGGACCCACTGGCAGAACTGGTAAAAATTGATCCCAAATCAATTGGCGTCGGTCAGTATCAACACGATGTACAGCAGAATATGTTAAAAGAAAGCCTGGACCGAACGGTAGAGAGTTGTGTAAACTCCGTTGGAATCAATGTAAATACAGCCAGTAAGCATTTACTGACTTACGTATCTGGCCTCGGCCCTACCCTGGCGCAAAACATTGTGGACTACCGTTCTGAAAATGGTCAATTTAAGCAACGAAAACAATTATTGAAAGTGGCGCGAATGGGCGACAAGGCTTACGAACAAGCCGCTGGTTTTTTACGTATTCGAAATGCTAAACACCCGTTGGATAATACGGCAGTTCATCCGGAACAATATAAACTGGTAGAGCAAATGGCCAAAGATTTGGGGACAGAAGTCTCCGGTTTGCTGGGAGACCGACAACTCCGACAAAAGATTGATTTAAAAAACTATATCTCTGATCAGGTCGGATTACCTACTTTAAAAGACATCATGGCGGAACTGGAAAAACCAGGACTTGATCCACGGGGTGCGGCCAAAGCGATTCAATTTTCTAAAGCAATTCAGACTATTGAAGACTTGAAAGAAGGAATGGTCGTGACGGGAATTATCAACAACGTTACCAACTTCGGTGCTTTTGTTGATATTGGAATCAAAGAAAGTGGTCTGGTGCATATTTCTCAGATTGCCAATCATTTTGTTAAAAATCCAGCGGACGTGGTAAAGCTGGGACAGCAGGTGGAGGCTCGGGTGATGGGCGTGGATGTGGAACGGAAGCGAGTGCAGTTGTCGATGAAGGAGGTGTAGGTGGTTGTTCTAAAATGATTATTTCACGCAGAGAACGCTGAGGTGCTGAGACCTTCTACCGTGTACGCTTTTATTGCAAATAGTTTACACATTTTATCTTTAGGATATGTTGACAAAATAAATAACGATTCTATACTTCCTATTTTTCCGTCACTCCCGAGCTCGCCAATTCACTCAACTAAAAGTATGAAAAACTGGTGCATTATTCTTTTGATCTTTTTTCTCGGTTGCAAATCTGCTCCGGATCAAAACCGTGTGGATTTTTCGGAAGTAATTTTACCTTTGGTTTTACTTGATAGTATGGTGGCAGCGAATGTTATTACGCAGGATCATCAGGAAGATTTTTTCAAAAAAATAGGCATTACTGATATGTTGATTCAGATGAAACGGCCTTATCGAGATTCGTTGAACCGCGATAGCTTACTACGAGAGTATCAAGCTTTTTTAAAAACGGAGGTGCTGGATTTTACGGCGGAAGAGAAAGTTTTTTGTCAAGAAATTTTTGCAACAATTTATCCACAATTGCAGGACTTGCATCCAGACATTTTTCCAGATAAATTAAAATTGATAAAGCTCAAAGGAAATCATTACGGTCCGGGCGCTTTCTATACCAGGGAACAAACTATTTTGATTCCACAGGATGTATTAAAAGAAAAACAACAGACGTCATTCTATGAGACCATGCTACACGAAATTTTCCATATCTATTCGCGGTATCATCCGGAGCGGCGGCGCGCGTTGTATGAGTTAATTGGATTTAAAAAACTGGACCTTCCCGAAGGTCTTTCGATAGATGCCGCTTTAAAAAACAGACTACTTTTGAATCCCGATGGAATAGATATTGGATACGCGATTGAATTAAAGGAAAATGGAAAATCCTTATTTGCCGTACCGATTCTTGCGGCCAATAGTTTGGGCTACGAACCAGATAAACCCGTTTTTTTTGATTATCTACAATTTAATTTATACCCTATTCAACCACCTTACAGCCGTACAGTAAAAGTCTTATCCAACTCTGATGGAAGTAGCCGACTCGATCTAAATAAGGTCGGTGGCTTTTACGAGCAAATTAAGAAAAACACCAACTATATTATTCATCCCGACGAAATTCTGGCGGATAATTTTATTTTTATGGTACAGGCTAAACAGGATGCGCGGACGCTTGGACAGTTTTCAGAAGAAGGGGTAGCGTTGATAGAGGAGATGGAGAAAATTATTGTTAGAGATTAGTTAATCGGTCCTTCCAACGCATAGATATCGTCTTCTAAAGCATTTGAAAAATTCAAAAAAGACGGCAGAGAAAGTTAAGTTAACAGATCAACGTAGGAACAATAATAAAATAAAATACGAGTAATTCAGTCGTCCTTCGATTATGCTAACAAAGTCGTTTCATTTCTTTTTTACAAGTCATCGTAAGAAAACCTTTTTCTTTTGTCTGCTGCTTGTCCTGGCTTACCTATTTTGTTTACCTGATCCATTTTTCCGTACACCGCTGTCAATGGTTTTGGAAGACCGCGATGGCAACTTACTCGGTGCCCGAATTGCTAAAGACGGGCAGTGGCGATTTCCGGCAACGGATCAGGTACCCCAACGATTTGCCACCGCGCTAACCACTTTTGAAGATCGTAGATTTTATCAACATCCAGGCATTGACCCCATCGGAATCGGTCGCGCCATTCAACAAAATTTTAAAAATAAAAAAATAGTAAGTGGAGGTAGTACGCTAACCATGCAAACGCTGCGAATGTCCCGAAATAAACAACGCCGTTCTGTTTTTCAAAAAATCATTGAAGCCATCATGGCGACCCGTATGGAACTGACTTATTCTAAAGAAAAAATATTGTCTCTATATACGGCCAACGCTCCTTTTGGTGGCAATGTCGTTGGACTCAATGCGGCGAGCTGGCGATATTATGGCAAACAACCCGATCAGTTGTCCTGGGCAGAAGCTGCTACGCTGGCTGTATTGCCCAACAGTCCAGGACTAATTCATCCGGGACGCAATCGTGCCGCGCTGCGAGCAAAACGCAATAGGTTGTTGGAACGATTGGTCCAGGACGGAAAAATTGATGCGCAAACGCTAGAACTTTCGTTATTAGAATTACTCCCCGAAAAGCCACTTCCATTGCCTGATTTAACACCGCATTTATTAGAAGAAGTCCGTAATAAAAAAAACGGTCAAGTATCAACTACTATTGATCGTAATCTACAAAAACAAGTTAATGATTTACTAAAAAGACACCAGCAGAATTTATCTGGCAATGGCATTCAAAATCTTGCTGCCCTGGTCCTCGATGTAGAAAAAAACGAGATTCTTGCTTATACTGGAAACGTATCTGGCGTGGGCAAGGACCACGAATCTGCTGTAAATATTATTCCCGCTCCTCGAAGTACGGGAAGTATACTTAAACCTTTTTTATACGCGTTTGCACTAGACGATGGACAGATTGCGCCTTCCAGCCTATTATCGGATGTTCCACTTTACCTTAATGGTTACCGTCCCGAAAATTATCATCAGTCCTACGATGGAATGGTGACCGCAAAAAGAGCATTGGCCAGATCACTGAACGTACCAATGGTTCGGTTATTACAGGATTATGGGTTAGAAAAATTTCATTTTGGCTTACAGCAATTGCATTTAAGTTCGATTAATCAGTCGCCTTCACATTATGGATTGACCCTTATTTTGGGAGGTGCAGAAGCATCTCTGTGGGAAATATCCAATGCTTACGCGGGTATGGCGCGAACACTTAACCATTTTCAAGTCAACGATGGTCGTTATGACGGTGATGATTTTCAACAAGCCAACTTAATGAAGCCTTTGCGACCAAAAAAGAAAAAGACTGATTGGCAAGAAGAAGCTCCGGTACTTTCGGCAGCAGCCTGCTGGCATACCTTCGAAGCCATGAGATCAGTAGAACGTCCAAACAGTGAGGGCGAATGGGAGCGGTTCGGATCAGGTAAAAAGATTGCGTGGAAGACAGGAACCAGTTTTGGTTTTCGGGACGCATGGGCGGTGGGCGTGACGCCGCGTTATGTTGTGGGTGTATGGGCGGGCAATGCCGACGGAGAAGGTCGTCCGGGACTCGTGGGCGTAAAAGCCGCAGGACCGGTACTCTTCGATATTTTTGCATTTTTAAAAAGTCCTGATTGGTTTTCGCAGCCGTTGGATGAGATGCGCGAAGTGGCCTTGTGCCAGCAGTCGGGTCTGCGAGCTTTAAAAGGTTGTCCGACAGATACGCTATGGCTGGGACCGGGTCGGGACCGTCTGAGAAGTTGTCGTTTTCATCAGCAAATCCATCTTGATCCTACGGGACGTTTTCAGGTAAACAGTGATTGCTGGTCAACGGGGGACATGCGCGCTGCTTCGTGGTTTGTATTGCCACCGATCGAGGAATTTTATTATAGAAATCATCATCCCGCTTATCAACCTTTGCCACCACTTCACCCCGATTGCTCCGTCATTACTCGGCCTTCTACAAAACAGATAGCGCTTATCTACCCTCCGACGGATGCAAAGATCATCGTACCAGTAGGATTAAATGGACAGCTTGGCAAAACGATCTTTCGAGCGACACACCGGGATCCGGGTAAAAAGATATTTTGGCATCTCAATCAGACTTATCTGGGAAGTACGCAGGATTTTCACGAATTGGCTTTGAATCCACCACCGGGCAAACATACGCTAACGCTAATTGATGAATCGGGGGAACAAACGGTACGATCTTTTGAAATACTGGGAGAAGAGAGAGATTAACGAAATATCAATTCATTTATGTACCGTTCCTAATGCGAATTAGCAGACAAAAAAATTCTCCTACAATCGGAGGCATATGATCGTAGGAGAAATAAACATACTATGAGAAAACTACACAGTTACAAATTACGCTTATTTAACTTATATTTAAAGCACTAATTACTTTACGGTTACATATTAAAAAAAAAAGGTGTGAATTATTGAGAAAGTGGTATTGCAATAAAATCAAATATGTTTACTTTGGAGGTATTTACGCTTTTGACGATCCTGAGGAACAACGATCTAATAGATTCAGAATTATGACTAATATTTTTAATCCTCGTTCCTAAAGAATGGGGACAAAAAAAAATTCCTACACTCCAGAAGGGATTAGAGTGTAGGAAATTAAACATACTATGAGAAAACTAAGACGAAGATACTATAGACTTATTGCTTAAAAAAGCGGGTTTTAGCATACGGGGTTAAATCACCGTTAAGTGGTAGTTTTGGGTTAGTTAATGGTTTTTGCTGGTTTTGCTGGTTTGCGAATTTACAAGCTTAATGTAAATGGAGGGACCGTTTCCTCAAATGGATGGTTATTAATCAGGAGAAGAGATTAGGAATGCGAATCTATGGATTTAGCGTTAGGGCAAAAAAATTCCTGCAACTCAGGAGGGATCGAGGTGCAGGAAGATTAAACAAACATACTATGAGAAAACTATACGCAAGATATGATGAATATACAGTATATAAAAACGGTTTTTAGTTGGTGGTAGGTATACGACAGGAAACGGTAGATATAAAATATATAACGGTATTTTTTAATACATATAGTAAAGCAGGAAAGGGCATTAAGCCTGAATGGTTTCAATAGGTAAGAATATCTCTACCCTGGTACCAGTAGCCGCTCCGGTTTTCGAATCCGTCAGATCAATGGTTTTTACTTTAACACGGTCGTTTTTAATTTTATTGAGAATCTCAAGTCGTTGCTCTGTGATGGAAGTTCCCATTGATTTATGGTGATTAGGAACAGGATTGGCATCGCGCAACTCAGCAGCCTTGGCGCGCCCTACTCCATTGTCTTCTACCACGCAAAGAATGGTGTTTTCGTCGTGCAGCGAATATTCAAGTTTGAGCTGACCTGATACGACGGTTCGTAATCCATGCTCAATGGCATTTTCCAGGTACGGCTGAACGATCATGGTGGGGATCGCCATAATATCTTCTTCGATATCATCGTGAATACGAATAGTATAGTTTAGCTTGCTTTGAAAGCGTAACTTTTGATTGATATAAAGATAATTCTCCAGGAAATCAATTTCCTTTTCCAAAGAAATCGTTTCGACATCCGAATATTCGAGACTTTGTCGCATGAGCAGCGCAAACTTTGCGAGATATTTTGCAGCAATTCCAGACTCGTCTGAGGTAATAAAAGTTTGAATAGAATTAAGGGCATTGAATAAAAAATGCGGATTCATCTGCGCACGTAACGCTTTCAGTTTTAGTCCGTCAGCTTCGAGACGCAGTACCTCCGCTTCATGAATTTTCTTTTCCGCCTCATATTTGACCTCTACTTCGATCCGCGTTCGATCTCTAACCGTGTCGTTATACCGGCTCAGTATGTGATCGTGTAACACCTGAAAATCGTAGGCGTTTTGATAATCACCAATACTAGCGTGATAGCTGGCCACCTCATGACAAACGGTAGCGGTCTGTAGATCATCCTTGCTTTTTTTACCATTTTCGATAGCCGTAACAAAGTATTTATGGGCTTTACTGTTTTTACCTAATTTTGCATAAAGCTGCGCCCGACGACAGTCGATAATAGAAAAATTGACCAGGTTGCGTCGAGATTTTTCTCGATAGAGAAATTCTGCCCGATCGTAAAGTTCGAGTGCTTCCTCAAATTTTTCCTCTTTAAAGTAAATATATCCCAGATTAGCGTATGCGCCAGCGCGGGCATTCTGGCTGATATCGTCCGTAATTTTAATTGCCTTTCGAAAATATTGCTTTGCGCGTAAGTCATCGTGATTAACAGTATAACCATTCCCTACATTTAAGTAATGCCAGGATAGACGTGTTTGCATACCCAAGGACTCGCACCATTTGACCACGCGTAAGTAAGCACTGATACTTTTTTCTATCTGATCATTATCCTGATAAATTTTACCTAATCCACTGTGAATAATCGTTCGAAAGTAATAATCTTTTAAATTAAGTTTTACCGATAGTCGATCAATAATTTTATCCGCTTCCAGGAGCATGCTAATCGCCTTTTCACTATCCCGGTAATGTAACTGGAGCATACCCTGGCGACAAACCAAACGGGCTTCTAGTCTTTTGTCGGGAAATGATTCGAGCAATTTTGAGACCTTGTCGAGGTAGATCGTCGCTTCCTGATGCTGATCCAGGTTAATACAGATACCTGCGTAATCAATATAAGTATCTATTTGCTGGTGCACCTCACCACGTTCTTCCACGATATGAACGGCCTTTTTGAGGTGGATATCCGCAAGGTGATAATTGTAAAGTTGATTTTCAATAAAGGCTGTATAGAGATGAAAATTAAAAAGGAAATCATCGTTTGGCGATTCATTAAGAATAGACTTCATTTCGCTCAGATAGGTAAGCGCTTTTTTATAATTCGTAAACATGAAATGCTCCGCCAGCTTATCGAGCAGTAACAACCGCTGATCTCTGTTGTGTTGATTGGCCAGACGATGTTCTAGTTGTCGGACCGCCGTGGTGTTCGTTCGTACCTGAGACATGTTTTAGAAATAAGTTTGTGATTTATTTTATCCAAAATTATCCGGGGATGTTCCCTCAATTGTGTCTGCGCGTTTTGTTCAGTTATCTAATTCTGTCCAGGTACTTACAAAAAAATTAAGGTTACAATTGCTATACAAATGTAACCTTAATTTTTGATATGAAATCTAACCCTTGGTAATAACAACTACTGAGGAACCAGACCACCACAAGTGTTCCAGCGACTACCGCGTTTTGTTTTTCTGCCTCCTGTCAATTTTCCGAGATTCTTCTTTTTGATAATCTGCAAATCTCGTTTAATATCCATGAGTTTTTTCTTCTTTCCCATAGTAATGTATGTTTGTGTAGTTTATAAATATAGACAATTTTTTTCTTGTTATTTCTAACAAAATACTAAGGTACAGCATTATCCCTGCTTTTCAAAAATTTGCTCTCCCTTTCTTATTATAAGTTAACCGACAAACGACTGTAAATCAATAAATTATAGAAATTCAATATTCGTTAGTTCTTTTTTATCAGCACTTTATATGGCTATATATTTGAGGTCCTCCGTAAAACGATTTAACATTTTTTTAAAAAACATATAAAATTCTACTACAATTATCACACCTGATTTTTCCTTATAACATCATTCCGCTTTGCAGGTTATTAATTCTTACCATAAATGCGGGCCGTCGACGTCTTGATACTTCGATCTGTTTCTTGTCATCCATTACCAGGTAGCCACCATCACCTTTTACAAATTTTATCATAAAATTAAGATTGATGAGATGAGATTTATGCACTCGGTAGAAATTGTAGTTGGCCAGCATATCCTGATAAAATTTGATGGTCTTGGAGGCCGTTATCTTCTCTCCTCCTTTTAGATAGATATGGGTGTAATTGTCTTCGGCTTCACAGCGAACGATATCGCGAATATTACGAAAATAAATACTATCCGTAGCCGAGATACTAATTTTTTCAAATGTATTGGGGTTGTTATAATGGTTTTCAAAAACTTCGAGACGCTGGTCAAGTTGCCCTTTTTTGCCCGGCTTAATCCGGGAGATGGCATCCACCAATTCATCCGGATCAATTGGCTTGATGATGTAACCAATAGCACTATATTGAAAAGCACGAACTGCAAATTTTTCGTAAGCAGTAACAAAGATTACATCAAAATTTTTCGGCCTGGAAATTTTATTAAGTAACTGAAAGACGAGACCATCGCCCAGGTTGATGTCCAAAAAAGCAAGATCCGGTTTGATCTCCGGGTTGTTAAACATTTCAATACCCGTCGCCACACTGTCTGCCGTAGCGATTACCTCTACATCGGGACGATAGCGACTGAGCAGGTTTTTTAAATTTTTTATTCCATTGATCTCATCTTCGACGATTACAGCTTTTATAGTAGTTGACATAATAGTTTTTGTTTTAATAAATCAGTTTTTGTTTAACCTGGTTCCATAGCGTGATTTGCTGGACATCAGTAATTCAGTGCTTCTCTAGATAAATCCTGGAGATGTATTATGAGATTTTTTTGGGGAAGTAAAGCTTAGGAACAACGATCTAATAGATTAAGAATTATGACTAATATTTTTAATCCTCGTTCCTTAGGAATGTAAAGTTAAATAAAAATCTTAATATAAGGAAAGTTTGTCCAAGTTTAACCAACCAGGTCCTTTGATAGACGACGACTAAAATCTGCTCGTATCATCCTGGATTTTTTATCAGAAAGTTCACAAAATTTCACATTATGCAGCAAACAATCCAGCCAATCGTTGAGTTGAAATTGTGTCCATAATCTTTGCACTGCATCATTTTCAATTTTGGCAGAGGCAGCTATAAATGCTTCCGCGATCGACTTTTTCTCGTGAGGTGACTTGACTATTTTTTTAAAAAAATCGTAGGTAGCGATGGTAAAAGAAGTAAAGGTTTTTCCTCTCTTTAGCTTACGTTGAAAACTAGATAATAAATAGTTAACGGTTCGAATATTATCACAGTTATAATGGTCAATTATTTCTATCAAATCCAGCAAAACATTCTCGTGGTGGTGAGCAGATTTGGTAACACCCTGTAAAGTAGAAAGTAAACCTTTTACTTTTTCGCTGTTGCCCATAGTCATACTGGAGAGTATTTCAAAAAAATGAAACCCTAATGCATAAACATTATCTACCTCGATTTTCATTTCAGGATCAAGTCCCGAAATAGCATCAATAGAAGAAATTCGATGTTCGGTAATACCATGATAAAAATTGTGTTTTGCCTCTATATAAGCTGGTAAGTATAAAAATTTAGCGTTGTAATTTTCTTCTTCAAATAATTTTTCAATAAGAACAATTATTTCTGCTATCTTGTTTTTATTAGTAACCGAGACGTAAGAGTCCATTAAGTCACTTAACATTTCAAGGTAAAGATATCTGTGGCTAGTAAAAATATACTGGCTGGCATGGAATTTTTCAATGATCCATTCTTGCTTTGAGATACGACTGTGAAAATCTTCGGTTGTCAAGGCTTCAAGTTTTGCTAAATAAAAAGCATTGGCATCATTCCCTGAACGTATTTGATCCCGGTTGGATATTTTTTCGAGTGCGTTTACGACTGTTGTCCTTTCCGCTCCGTTTTCTACGATACTGGAAGTATCCAGTAACCGATCCAACTGGAGCAATTCCGTTTCCAGAATCAACATTTGCAGTGCTTCGTTCAGGCTGTTTCCGTCCCCTTCAAATGGCTTGTTCACATTTTGTCTGGTAATATAGCGTTCCAGTGTAAACTGATATTGTAAAGCTACCACCAACAGGGAAGTTTCATTATTTTTTTTGGAAATATCGATCGCTTTGTGAAGACGAGTTATGGCTGCGGGCACCAGAAACTGGTCGACCAAGATATCCACCTCTTCCAACAAAATGCGAATTTGACTTCTCACCGTTCGTTTTGCGTGATAAGCTACCTGACTGCGAAGGATTAGCTCGGTAAGTTGAACTTTATAAACTTTAAGATTTTTGGAAATTAAATTGTCAGAGAAGTGTGCCTTTACTAGTTTTTCGTCGTAAGTATGCTGTGCATTCACGAAATCAAATAATTCTGTCAAATGAGATTTAACGGAAGAAAAGTGAATTTTTAGAAACCGCTTTTCAGCTGCACTCATTTTTTTTATTAAAAAAAACAATTGTGAGGAAGGTGTCTTCATTCAAGAATGGTGTAAGGCGTTTCGCCATTTAATAAAACTTAATAATAAGCTCTTTCCAGGAAAAATACCGTAGAAAGTAGAGAATCACCCCTTTCAAGGTGACAAACATCAATTTTTTGGGGTTTAAAATTTTTTTAGAATAAAGTCGGAATGGGTAGTTATTTATTTCTCATTCCTTATATAAGGTCCAGATGTTTTACTAGATTCGCCTTATAACTACGACCAATCGGGATCATTTTATCTCCGATATACAGAAGGTTGTTAAATAGATTAATATTTTCGATACGTTTGACCGGCACGATATATTGTTTGTGTACTCTGATAAATTCTAGCTTTTCCAGTTTTTTCATCATCGAAACAAGTGATACTTTTGTCACGAATTTCTTTTTTTCAGTATGAATATTACAATAATTGCCATCAGATTTTATCCAGAAAATTTCCCGGTATTTAATCCGTTTGAGCATATTATTATTACGGATATAAAAATTTTCCTGATCATTATCATTATCCTGATCACCTTTACTTTTTAAGCCCTCTTGATCCAACACACGCCTCGCTTGCTCTAACGTGCTTTGCAGGGTCAATAAATCAAACGGCTTTACCAGATAAGCAATTGGCTTAAGCGACTGAGCACTTTCGTAAGTAGTACGATCTCTGCTTTGCGTAATAAAAATGAATGGGATATTTTTTTTATCAAGAGAACTTGCCAATTCAATACCGTTGACCTGGCCTTTGATTCCTATATCCATTAGTACCAGATTAGGTATTTTTTGTTTGATAGCCATAATGGCATCTTTTGCGTTATCGACTTGCCCGGCAAATCCATAACCCAATTCCTTTATTAACATTTCAATTTCAAGAGCAAAAGACAAGTTGTCTTCAACAAGCAGAATATAAAAGGTAGTCATGAATAATAGAAAATAAGAAAATTTTATACCTGGTATGTGGACAAGTATATACCGGCATAAATGCCGATAAAATGGTAGAAATGTTTAGGTGTTCAATATGGTTTATGAAATTTATTTTAATAATTTCACAAACGCATAATACAAAGATAATAAATTATTTCACAAAAGGTTGTCTATACATTTATTACTTCTGATTTAGTGTTTAAAATTCGTTTTGGTAAAACAATAGAAAAAGTAGTTCCTTCTCCTATCTTACTAGAGACCTCAAGTGTTCCGGACTGCATTTCCAGCATCTCTTGGCATAACAATAATCCCATACCAGTTCCTGCTTCGTTTTCTGTTCCCCGGGTGGAGTTGGTTGCATGTTTTTCTTTGAGTAGCTGACCTACCTGTTCCCTGGCAATGCCAATGCCTTTATCCTGGATGTGAAGGGTAACAAAATCGCCTTTCTTGGTATGGTATATTTTTACGATTCCTTTTCTGTAAGAAAATTTAATTGCATTGTGAATAATATTCCTTAACAAACTATGGAGTGTCAGTCCATCTACGTACACAATGAGATCCTCGGGAATTTTTGAAATAAGGGTAATTTCTTTTTTGTCTATTGATTTATTGAGCCTTTTTAAGACATCCCGTAAAATTGAATCGACCTTTACAGAATCAGGATGCAGCAGTAAGTCTCCTCTTTCTTTGAGCGCCCAGTTAAGAAGATTGTCCAAAAGCAAACTCAGATCATGAGCAGAGTTTTCAATAAATTCTACTAGTTGAGGAATTCGTTCTACCTGTTTGCTGGTAATAAGATAGTTTATTTTTTTTTCGATGCCTTCAAAAGTTGAAACATAATCCTTTAGATCGTGGCCAATAATAGCTATCAAGTGGTCTTTCGTTTTATTGATCTGCTCCATCTCGTGATACTGTTGAGAGATCAGGATTTTATCATTTTCTATTCTTTGGGTTCTTCTCTTGACCTTCCGTTCCAGACTTCGGTTGATTTGATCCAGCCGGTATATTCGGTACCTGGACAAGGAGATACCCAGGACCAAAAATCCCAGTGCACATAGACCAAAAAACCACCAGGTGTTGGTAAAAGGCCTTAGAATCTGTACTTTAACATTACTGTAATGCGTTTCCATTTTGATACCTGCATCGACCTTTATCAAAATATTATGGGTGCCGCCGGGTAATCCGATAAGGCGAATATACTGGTCTTTCATAGGTTGCCAGCGATCATGAATGCCTTCAATTTTATAGTAATACTGACTTGACTCCAGCCGATCATATTCCAGTAACGAAAATTTTATGCTAGTGGATTTTATGTTTCCCTTGATAACCAGTGTTTCGCCATTGTTGATCGCGTTGACGGGAAGCTCGTAGGTTTTATTGTCCGTACGGGAAACAATAATTTCCGTTGCAACTATTTTGCCGGTACAATTAATTTCCTCATTGGTAGATAAATCTTTTGGCCAGAATCCTACCAATCCGTTAGCCCCTCCCATGTAAAGTTTGCCATCCGCATCCTGATAATGAGCGTATTGATTAAATTCATTGTCTTTCATTCCGTTTTCTCTTAAAAAGGTGACAACGGTCTTATCTATTTTGTTAAAACGCATTAGTCCTCTACTACTTGGCAACCACAACTGATTTAGCGTATCACTGTAAATGGCATATATCACATCATGGGATAATCCTCCTTCATCCACAGTATACTGGTGGACGACCGCTTCTTTGCGGTGCCATTCTAATAGGCCTCCACCTCGGGTAACAATCCAGAAAATTCCGTCTTCGTCAACGTGTAAATTTAAAAGATGGTTAAAAACAAAATCATGACGGGCGATAATTCCTTTTTCCCAATCTAAAACAAACATTCCATTATCCGTATGAATATAAACCAGTCCTTCTACCTTCACAAAACTGTTAATCATCCGCTTTTTTAGTACGTTGAATTCATTGTACTTTTTAAAGGGCATAATAGAATCAATAGCAGGATCTAATGTAAACAAACCACTATTGGCTCCAATAAGGATGGTGCTATCCGGCATCAGGATAAAGGTCTTGGGCTCGATATGAGCAACGTTCATTTCCAGGTGCTCTGCCGTTTGTTCCGCAACATTTATCTTAATTACTTTATTAGTATACAAACTGTTATATATAAAACCATTCCTTAGAATTCCGCCTTGAGAGTACCCGTTATAACCCGGTATATCAAAATTTTTGTAATAGCCAGTTTTTTTATTTAGATGAAAATATCCCCGATATGTATTGATAAAAAACGTAGAGTCAGATAGTTCTATTATTTGCCGCAAACTGATATCTGTGTGCTCAAAATAAATTTTAAATCCTGATTTATTGAGACTGATATAATTTAGACCGTTCAGATCACTGTACCAAATACCGCCATTTTTATCTCCCATGAAGCTGAGGCGATTATTACTACTTGCACCTAACTCAAATTTATCCAAAACTGTGTTAAGAACTCTGGCCCCATTATCATATACAGATATTTTAGCATCTGCTGTTTCTATCCATACCCTTCCCTCGGAATCTATTCCAAATCGATTGGCAATTGATTTTTTAATATTGTCTTTATCTATTCCTCTAAATAAAGCAAGTTCTCCAGTATGGCTTATCTCATATAATACTTTATTCGTATTAACAATAATAAAAACAGTACCATCTTTTTTTGAAATAACATTGCTGATGCTTTTTGTAAATGCTAAATCATACACCAGTTTTCGATCTTTGTCTAGCTTGATAACTCGACCTGGACCTAAAATCAATAATTCTGAATTTGTCAAAGTATAAAGCACTCCCCCTTCTATCAAATCACTGTCTATTTGAATCTCTGTAAAGCAATCTGTGTAACAATATACTTTTCCTTCGCTGGTCGTAATCCATATTGCGTACGATTCGTCCTGCACAATATTCACTACGGTAGACCACTGAAAGGGCAGACCTTCTTTAAAATAATCTTCTAGACCAATGATTTTATCCTTATCCGGATCGAGAATATTCACCACAATTTTACGCCACACCTGAACGCCGTTTTTGTAGTAAGACGATCGATCAATAAGCCATAGATTGCTCGCCTGGTCTTCCCGGATATCAGAAATATTATCGGATTGTAATTTATATTTTCCTTGATTATAAGATCTGAATTTTTCACCATCAAAGCGGTCTACACCGTAATTGGAAGTCACCCAAATAAAGCCCTGACTATCTTGATAAATATCATGGATAAACCGGGAGGAGATTCCATCATCCATCGTATATGTTTTGTGATAAAACAGGTAGGTACCCGACTGTCCCGGTAAAATTAGGGTAGTCATAAAAAACAGAAAAAACAAACTAAAGAATTTTATCATAAAATTTAAAAAAGATCAATTGATGGTTATAAAACGGTTCAAAAATAACTTTAGAAATGGCGATTAAATAGATTGAGATAACAGGCGAAATATTTTTCATCAATCAAGCCGCTGAAATGGGCCCTGCCCGACTGACGTCAGTCAGGCGGGGTTATGCACCGCATAATAATCATTTTAGTGATGCAGAGTGATCCAAAAAGAGGAAGTATAGAATCGTACTTTATGTATTTAACATTCCTTACACTTTTGACTGCTTTTTTTTCTGCAAAAATAAGTTACAAAACTTAAGTATTTTTACCAAAATATTCTTTAATAAATGTCAGATCCAAAACGTGCAGGCTTTAGTCCGACCAAAGAGTATATCCACGAGATTATCTTTGAAGCAGATACACCTGCCGGTAAATACTTTGACATTATTTTGATGGTATTTATTGTCGCCAGTGTGATCGTGGTAATGCTGGAAAGTATATCTGAGCTAAATATCAGATATTCGCAAATATTTTTTGTTTTAGAATGGGCCTTTACCATTTTCTTTACCATCGAATACCTGTTGCGCATCTATTGCGTTTATCAACCCAAAAAATACATGACCAGTTTTTTTGGAATCGTAGATTTACTGGCCATCATACCTACCTATCTAAGCTTGGTTATTTCCGGAACGCATTACCTGCTGGTCATCCGTGCGCTAAGATTATTGCGTGTTTTCAGAATATTCAAGTTAGCCAACTTCCTTAAAGAAAGCTCTACTATCATGAGTGCATTAAAGGCGAGTCGTCCCAAAATAACCGTTTTTCTCTTTTTTATTGTATTAATGGTAACCATCATTGGCTCTATTATGTACCTGATTGAAAGTGGAAATGATTCTTCTTTTACCAGTATTCCAAGGAGTATTTACTGGGCCGTAGTAACGCTGACTACGGTGGGCTATGGTGATATTGCTCCACAAACGGAAATGGGTCAGTTTCTTGCCGCCATTGTCATGATTTTGGGATATGCGGTCATCGCAGTACCTACGGGTATCGTTTCGGCAGAAATGGTCTCACAGACGGACGCTTCTAAAAAAATACCTCTTAACTCTCAATCCTGCCAAAATTGTAGCACGGAAGGTCATTTAGATGACGCTTTATTTTGTCGCAAATGTGGAGAAAGTCTTCAAAAATCGCATTAAATCCGTAGGGATGGCGATTAAATTACTTCTGCACTTTTTACGAAATAAAGAACGATCAATGTTGACCAAATAAATGACGATTCTATACTTCCTCTTTTTCCGCCACTCTGCGTTCATAAATAGTTCGCCTAGAATCTGCATTTATTTAATCGCCATTCCTAAGGAACCTTCGTGGTCGCAAACAACCTTTTTACACTGTATTTTCCGCTACCATTCACCACCACCATCAATAATCCTCCCATAATGGCCAGATTTTTCATAAACAAAATAGATTGCATTCGTTTAATATCTCCGGGGTCATTCCACCAGGAATGTAGAATAAAAGTGATGGGAATAAAATAAATTAATAACATAATTGCACCAAGCGAAGACCGGTACCCGATTAACACGAGTACCCCTCCCAAAATTAGCAGAAAAAGACAAAGCGAAAGTAAAATATCCTGATTCCAGGTAATTCCATAACTCGTCATTGTTTCCTTCGTCGCCTTAAAATGCGTAATCGTATCGTAGGCTTCAAAGAAAAAAATAAAGGCCAAAAAAACCCTGGCAATCAAATCAATACTATCTTTCATTAGGGATGGGATTTTAATAAGGGATGAGGTATATAAATTGATATGTTAGACTTGGTTATTTTGTTACTAGTCAAGGTGCTAAAAACGGAGTTATGTCGTAGCATAATGCGTATTTTAGTGACCCTGCCCGATCTGACAATCGGTCCGGCGAGGCAGCGTAGTAGCAAAAAAAGCAGTCAAAAGTGTAAAGTTATTATTAAACTCATTTCTTCATTATTAACAGTGCGGTAACTTTTTAGATTAGCTAATTTTTGAGATTAACTTTCAAATAGGGATTGTTTTTTCGCTGTTAGCTGGTTAGCAGTTGGCTAGTTGGCTTCCCTCATTCGTGAAATACGTTGAAGAGAAGCCAACTAGCTAATAGCCAACAGGCTAACAAGCCAAATTTTTAATGCAATCACCTCCAAATTAAAAGTTACCGAACCATTGATTATTATTCATCATTTAAAAATCGGCTTACCGCCCGCGCAACATTCTGTCCATCCATCGCCGCAGAAATGATACCTCCGGCGTATCCGGCTCCTTCTCCACAAGGAAAAAGTCCGCTAATTTCCGGATGTTGATAGCTTATCTTATCTCTTGGAATTCTGACCGGTGAACTGGTCCGACTCTCCGTACCAATTACATTTGCGTCTTCGATCATATATCCTGGCATTTTTTTACCAAACTCTATCATCCCTTTTCTTAGACGCCGATAAATACCCTTGGGTAACAACTCGTGTAAAGGAGCCGCATAGAGTCCCGGAATATAGGAAGTAGGAGGTAAGGTAGTGGATTTTTTTCCATTTACAAAATCGGTCATCCGCTGCGCCGGGGCCCGCTGACTACCGTCTCCGTACGCAAACAGTTTTTGCTCCACCGATCGCTGAAATGCCAGTCCTGCCAAAATACCATGCTCGCTAAATGGCGCCAGATCTGCTTCTTCTACGGCTACTACCGTTCCTGAATTGGCAAAGGGCGAATCACGCCGGGACATCGACATACCATTGACCACTAACTCTCCGGGAGCAGTCGCCGCCGGTACCACTAGTCCTCCCGGACACATACAAAAAGAAAAAACACCCCGTCCTTCAACCTGACAGGCAAGCCGATAGCTAGCGGCAGGTAACATATCACTTTTATTGTCTGTTTTATATTGTATTTGATCAATCAGCGGTTGGGGGTGCTCTACCCTTACCCCCAAGGCAAAGGATTTTAATTCCATTAGAATTCCTTTGCGTTGAAAAAGATGGTAAATCTCCCGCGCCGAGTGTCCGGTAGCCAACACAACTACTTCCGCTGAATGCGTTTGCGCTTCGTTAACGACCACCCCACGTATGGCACTATCCTCGATTACCAGATCTGTAACAAAGGAATTAAAATGAATACTGCCTCCGTATTTGAGGATCGTATCCCGGATATTACCAACGATCTTGGGGAGTTTATTAGAACCAATGTGCGGATGGGCATCAATCAGGATATCTTCTGTAGCCCCGTGTTCTACGAACAACTTCAGCGCTTTTTCGATATTTCCGCGTTTATGAGAGCGTGTGTAGAGTTTACCGTCAGAGTAGGTACCGGCCCCTCCTTCTCCATAACAATAATTGGAATGTGGATTAACGATTCCGGATTGTTGTATCGCCTTGAGGTCACGCCGACGGGCGCGAACATCTTTACCCCGGTCAAAAATGATGGGTCGCAAACCAAGTTCAATCATTTCCAGTGCAGCAAAATATCCTGCAGGTCCTGCACCAATAATAATGGCTGCGGGCGCATCGTGCACAGATTTTAAAGCGGATAATAAAGGAATAGATGGTTTGGGAAGTTGATCGAGATATAATTCAACTTGTAGTCGAAAATAAACTTGTTTTTGACGAGCATCAATAGATCGACGGACTATGCGCAACCCTTTTACGCTTTCCAGTTTGACACCTGCTTTTTTTATGGCCTTCCGCCGAATCAGTTCATGGTCCTCCAGTTCCTCAGGCCGCAACGGTAGTTCTACTTTCTTAATCATTCCGAAAATTTTCGCAAATATACGAAGTAGCAGCTAGAGATGAAGGAGTTCTTTCAAGTACTATCTCCGCTGATCAATAGAAGCTCCTATCTGATCTTCTGATTGTCGAACCAGTGAAGTTTTACCAGCTTCTACAAAATCGTCCGGAACGTAGATAACTACTTTAGTATATTCGTAGCAAGTCAGATCTTTATATTTGATGGGCCGTCGATTTTTATCTTTAGCAACCAAAGAAAAACTTTCCCCGGAAGCATTGCCTTCCAGTTCGTAACGACCGTCTTTCAGGTAATAATTTAAAATACTTGGCCGAGCATCAGAAAGCTCAATGTACGTTTTTGACATCAATGTATTTCCTGCCCACTTGACAATTTCAAAGTCGCCAGCCAAATCAAGGTTAATTGATTGGGCCTCATCGATCTCGAAAGTCTGATGTACCGTCTCTTTTAACTGCCCAAAAAGGCCTGTACTAAAAGAAATTGTTACCAATACCAAAAAGAGTTTTACAAATTTCATGTGTTTATCTTAATATCGGGTAGTTAGTGAAAAAAGTATTAATCTGCCTAAATTCTTTTTAGTTTAAGCAATTGAGCATATTCAGACAAGCGCTAGCTGCGACTCATCTTTACCTTTGCAAAAACCGTACGAGTTTGAACTGTCACTAAATGCAATTTATTGTTAAAATACATCAAAATCAAAAGGGATACCGCTAAAAGTGGTATCCCTTTTCCATTATCTGGTTAAATTTTTCTTAAAACGCAGCCGCATCGGATGGTTTTGCCAAATCAGAGGCTGCCTCGCCACCGTAACTAACGGTTACATCTTCAGGCACATAAATAACATAAGAGACACTTTCTCTTAATGATTCTCCGCGTACGGTGATCTTGCGCGCTAATCCAGGCGAAGAAACCACTAAGCCATTTTCCGCATCTTCCAGTACCAGATTATAACGTCCGGCGGTGATTAGGGACTTTAACATCGCATCTGATCCAGTTACGCCAATGAGCATTTGAACCCGCATAATTTCGCCGGCACGCTCCTTGACCTGAATATCTCCTTCCAAATTAAGCGTTACAGAAGTATTTCCTTTGAGATTAAAGGATTTTACGAGTGTCTTTTCCACATTTGTCTGGGCAATAACCAAAACAGTGGTTAAAAAGAAACAGATTAGAGTGAATTGAAATTTTTTCATAAGACCTATATTTAGGGTGATTAAATTCTTATTAGGTTTGGTCTATCTTTCTCACTTTATTTGCTTTAAATATAGACATTTATAAAGAGAAAATCAAATATGGCTTTATATTATATTATAATTTTACTTAATTGCATTACGAATACTCATTAATTTCATCAATAATGTATCCATTTTTTCCAAAGGCAACATATTTGCACCATCAGATTTGGCGGAAGCTGGATCAGGATGCGTCTCTAAAAAGAGTCCATCTACTCCCACTGCGACGCCTGCCTTGGCAATGATTTCAATCAGTTCAGGCTTGCCACCGGTAACACCACTGTTTTGATTGGGCTGCTGCAAAGCGTGTGTACAATCAAGAGTTACTTTGGCACCCAAACGCTGCATGGCTGGAATTCCCCGATAGTCAACCACCAGATCCTGATACCCCATCATCGTTCCTCTCTCCGTCAACATTACCTGATTGTTTCCTGAGTCCACCACCTTTTTTAGTGCAAAACCCATTGCCTCGGGGCTCAGAAATTGTCCTTTTTTGATATTGACTACTTTTCCGGTTTTTGCGGCAGCTACCAGCAAATTGGTCTGACGACACAAAAAAGCGGGTATTTGTAATATATCAACGTGTTCGGCGGCCATTGCTGCTTCTTCTTCCGAATGAATATCTGTCGTTACCGGAACGCCTAGCTCGCTACGAATAGCTGATAAGATTTCCAATGCTTTTTGGTCTCCGATACCTGTAAAGGAATCAAGTCTAGAACGGTTTGCTTTACGATAAGAACCTTTAAAAATAAAAGGAAGTTCCAGTCGAGTCGTTATCTCTTTTAATTTTTCAGCAATCTCAAAAGCCATATTCCGTCCTTCGATCGCGCATGGACCTGCGATGAGGTAGAACTGACCGTTGTCCGTAAACTTTATCTGAGGTATTAAGCCAAGGTCCATAGTAATATTTTTTTGAGTGCGTGACGAATCCCTGCTTTCTTGCCATCAGTTTGTAGATAACATACCCGCTAATTTTATCGAATACAAAGTTATAATGAACAACAAAAATGAAGGAGTTTGGTTCTAAAATTTTATTTTAAAACACGCTGGATAATATCAATTTATTTATGTACCGTTCTAGTGCCTCATCTTTAGCCAAACTTTGCTATTAGACTTGTTACCCTTTAACAAATTGGCTCTATAAATAGCCTTTATTCACCAATATCCTCATTCCAGAGCTGTGGATGATTCTTAATAAAATCTTTCATCATCTCCACACAGTCCGGATTATTCATTCTAATCAACGTTACTCCATGCTGACTTAACCAGTCCTCTGCTCCCATAAAGGTCTCGTTTTCGCCAATTACCACTTTGGGAATACCATATAAAAGGATAGCACCGCTACACATTGAACAAGGAGATAAAGTGGTATAAATGGTACACTCCCGGTAAACCGAAGCAGGTTGACGCCCGGCATTCTCTAATGCATCCATTTCTCCGTGTAAGACCACACTACCCGATTGAATTCTCCGATTGTGACCACGACCAATTATTTTGTCATTGTGGACCAAAATACTACCAATGGGAATTCCACCCTCTGATTGTCCTTTACGAGCTTCGGCAACCGCCTCGGAAAGAAAATATTGATGATTTTTCATTTTTTATAAACTTAGGAATGGCGATTAAATAAATGCAGATTCTATTCTGATAATTTAAGGATGGGAAAAAGTTCTTTAATGTTTTTTGTTTTAAATTTCAAAAAATACAGGCCTACTGGCTGTGCGGCAACGGATACCAAACCTTGATAGATGCCGTTATAGTTTGGAATCCTAACGGTTTGTATGCGCTGTCCAGTGGCGCTAAAAATTTGTAGTTCCAGATTATTACTATTCTCTGATAAACCAGATATACGCACTTCAAATACACCAGTGGTTGGATTGGGATAAACCTGTACCGCTACTTCTACAGAATTAGCAGTGGTGCTCGTGGTCATCAGTCGAAGTGTTACTATTTCATTATACGCACAATTATTCTGATCCTGAACAACAACCTGATAATTACCTGGATTCAACCCCGTGAAGATATTGCTACTCTGAAAAGTCATACCATCGTCAATGCTATAAGAATATGGAGCCAAACCATTTGATGGCTGAATAAGCATAATGCCATTCTGATTAGAAGGAGTAGGCTCTGAAGTATTAATTTCTGCGGTCAGCAGACAAGTAAAATCTACACAAAAATCAATCTCTTCCGCTACTGCGATATTTCCCGGTCCCTGAACCAGAACGTTGTCATCCGGGTCAGTTAAAATATAATTCCCATTTCCAAAATTACAACAAAAACCATCACCGTAACTATCGTTCAGTGTGAGTTTATAACATTGTCTAGGATCGAGACACCAGGTCTCGCTGATCGTTTCAAAAGGGGTAATATAAGGGCCACCACTAAAAAGTGTATTGTCCTGAACATCCGTTATTTTCCAGGTTGTTTCATTTGGATATTCATCCAAATTGAGTGTCAGTGTAATATCTCTTTCCTCCCCGGATACCGAAAATCCACGGCTTATTCCGTTATTTTCCGGACGCTGGTCCGCCACACCATTGGGATTATAAGCTTCAACTGAAAGCTCGTTAGGTCCTTCTAATAAATCTTGTACAAGCACGGAGGCGCTGAAACTATTGCCTGATGTCAGTGTGCCCTGCCAGTTAACGGTGGTAACGCTATGTCCATTTAATTTAACATCAATGTCCAATGCGGTAAGGGTGGCAGTGCCAAAATTATAGAACTCATATTCTGCGGTTATACTGTCATTACAGCTGTACACTTCGAGTCCTCGCAATGCCGTAATACCTGTGTCAAATTCAGGGAGTTTTGAAACAATTAAGTTGATCGTATCATTGCCTTTTGCCTCGTCAAGTCCGTTGCTGGTAAATATTTTAAAATCATACGTTCCTATTTCTGCCATCTCAACGGTTGGGGAAAAGGTGTGGAGATAAGTAGCTCCCGGTGTGACAATGGTATTAACCGAAGCTACTACGGGTTCTTGCTCTTCAAAAATATATCCGACATTAAATCCGGAAATAGCCTGTAATCCATAATTTTTTACTCGTATTTTTACCGTCTCTTCTGTGGTAAGTACCGGACTGTTCTGCGGTGCCTCCAAGGCAAATGGGCCCATATCGAACGTATCTTTTTCTATTTGAAAACGGGCAATTCGGGTAGACCATCCTGCGGGAGTCACATAATGTCCTGTAAACCAAAAACTACGATTGTCCAACGGATCAACTCCTAAATGTGCATAGTCTCCAAAACGGTCGTTGTTCGTTGCTCCACTGCCTTCTACCAGTGTATATTCATCCACCGTCATTACGCCCAGCGGATCGCTTTCCAATCGTCCAGTAAAACGCAAACCCGGATAGGTAGTCAGACTAGAAACAGAATATCCCAGGCCTATATTTCCTCCTCCATCAATAGCAATGGCTCCCATAAAACGGTGCAGTCCATCATCGGGAGCAAAAGTACCTTCCTGATGCAAAACCCAATCTGCTCCTGCTGCTCTTCTCAACTCCATCCAGCGAATACCAGAACGATTGTTACCCGTTGCATCGGTAATAAAATTTAAAACAATACTTTCATGGGCCTCAAAACTTCGGTAATGCGGTTGATTCATAATTATTTCGGGCAGACCGTCAATTCCCTGACCTCCAAATTGTGGAATGCATTCAAAGCCAATTCCGGAGACCGCGCAGGGATAAGTATCAAATGGCGCAGCAGGTATTTCCTTTACAGTAAATGTTGTGTTATCTGGTTCGTCAAAATCTATAGAAATGGTAAATAGTTCTATCTGATCCGTCTCTACTCCACTCCAGGCATCGTCTTTCAACGCTAACAGTAGTGGATCCCGCTGGCCTTCGGGTGGTAAAGCACCATTCCATTCGACTGGTACTGCTGTCAAAAACCCGGGTCCGGTAGCTGGTCCGGGGATAACCAGACGTTGAATAGAGACTTCTTCGGCACCACTCAATAGCGCTTCCCGGTCAATAAAATAAGCAGGTAATTGATTGGAATTGCCTTCGTTGGTGGTCAATACCAAAGCATCCGGCCAGATACTGTATTTTGGATAATCTGGAAAATTTTGGGTGCCAAAATTGTAAACAGCCCAACTACCCAATGGGTCCGTATCTTGAGAAACCGCAATTAATAATTGGTTTCCGCCCTGAAAATTAGGGAACTCTGTCAGTATCCAACGTTGCGCTTTGTGATCATACAATATGATCGGATCTCCTCCAGAGTTAAATCCCAGACTGGCCCAAATGGTATTGGCAGCAATGGGTTCACTGAGCGCATTACCTTGTTTGTCGAAGACTTGCAGGAAGGTAGAATTGACTACTTGTACGTAACAGTCTTTACCAATATCCCCAACCGGGTCCGGAACGTTGGCATTCGAAATTTCCGTCGTCATTCCGTCCATATTAACGTTGGGCGTAATAGCAATACTACTGTTAAAAGTGCTATTTGAAATTTGTAAAACAGGATCGGGACCATTCGGTAAAGCATCAGGGTTGGGTTCGGGACGACGTCCTCTGCCCATAAAATTGGGTATGAACTTCCTGGTTTTTTTTGCTTGCTTGCGACGCTCCTCGGGCGTGGATGCCATTGGAGCAAGGTCACGTAAAGGAGCAGTGACCCCTATTTTTTCTGCGTAGGTGACCGCTACATTCGGCGGAACAGATATTTGCGCATTAACTGATATTCCTAAAAAGAAAAATATAATCCCTGTGCAAAACATCTTTAAAATAGACATATACATTTACAATTGAATTAGTATGGTGTGTATATATAAGGAATGAGCGTGGCGGTCTACCTGTATACGGTCTTTTTTCGTATATGTTTTAAAAGTGGTCGTAATCCGGTGAATTATTAGAAGAATCTGAAACAAACCGAGCGAAGCTACCCCTTCATGTATTCCCAGGCGGATTGGTATTGTCCTTTGGTTTCGGCGTATTCAATAAATTTTTGGTAGAATTCATCGGCCCCGATTGTAGCGCTGTCTCCAATGACCACCAGATGTTTTTTGGCTCGGGTCAAGGCCACGTTCATACGCCGATAATCGGAGAGAAATCCGATTTCCGTTTGGTCATTGGAGCGGGTCAGGCTAATGAATACGACTGTTCGTTCTTGTCCTTGAAATGCGTCGATAGAATTAATAGAAAGGTTGTCTTTGAAAGGAATCAGCGCTTCGTCTTCGCGAAAAAGTTGGGCAAGGTGGCGAGATTGTTCGCGGTAAGGAGCAATGATGGCCATGGATGGAATCGGGATACCATGAGCAGCAAGCTGTGCCGTAAATTGTAAAAAGTATTCCCGCAAAATAAAAGCCTCTCCTTCGTTATAGCGACTTTTGGTTTCAGGATTGATGGCTTCGTTAAAACCACAGCCCGCCGTATCAATAAACAAGACTGGAGAAAGGTCGGGAATTTCAAGATCCTGATCTAGAACCTGAGGTGCCGCTTTTAGATTGTTTTCGTAGAAAATATTATTAGAAAAACCCATAATCGTTGGGTGCATTCGGTATTGCGTATCCAGAAAGCTGGTGGGTTTATTGGCGATTACCCATTTTTCCAGGAGTGTCATTCCCAGTCCCTTTTCTCTCGCTTCGGGAGACTTGATAACTGGTGGTAACTGATAAGGGTCTCCCGCTAAAATTACTTTATGAACTCTGGATAGTGGAATCCAGGTAGCGGGTTCCAGAGCCTGGGCTGCTTCATCAATTACGACTGTTTTAAATTTTAAATGCTCTAAATTTCTACTTTGCGTATTGACAAGGGTACAGGCAATCACGTCGGCTTGAAAGAGAATTTCGTGCAAGAGTCTTTCTTCGAGCATCTTGGCGTAAGATTCCAGTTCGCGGGCTTCCTGATAGTTTTCATTGCGCTGCGAACGTTGCCTACTTCCAAAACGACGTTTAAATTTTCGGGCTCCCTTCCGTGCATTGGCGGCTTGTACGCGGAGTCGTTTGATATTTTTGTGTTCTGGATGTTCCGCCAGCCGACCGTCCAGTGTCATAGAAACCAGTTGGTCACTCACTCTGGAAATATTCCCGATTCGAACAACATTTAGCCCCTGAGCTGCCAATCGCTCGACCATCAAATCAACGGCAGCGTTGCTCGAAGCGGTCACAAGAATATTTTTTTCCGTTTCTGCCATTAGTTTAATAGCGTGCACCAGCGTAGTAGTTTTTCCTGTACCTGGAGGACCGTGAATGATGGCGATATCCCGCGCCGCTACAATGGACTGTACCGCTCGCTTTTGGGCATCATTGAGTAGGTCGTGGTGTACTTCTCTGAGGGGTTCAAATTCGGCCTGCAGATCTCCGTAAAACATTTGTTTTAATTCGGTGAGTCGGTCTTCACTGGCCTTGATGACGGTCTTCATGGCCTTTTCCATTTCCAGGTAGGTTCGTTCGTCAAATAACATTTCTACCGCCAGCTGTCCGTCGTTGATCCAGTCGGGAACATCTTTATTATTGAGAATGATTTTCATTTTGTTTCTTTCGACAAAATGAATAATTCCGCGCTGAGCATTGTCTCGATTTTTACCATCGGAACTGGAATAAAATTCGATGGGGGATCCCGATCTTAAGCGATGAGATTCATTCAACTGGGCGGTACGTTCGACTATAACAAATGCGCGTTCACCAACGGTATATCCGGTTTTCAGGACAGATAATGGATACCAACACAGCCCTTTGTCACGGCGCTCGGACTGCGTAAGTTGTTGCACTTCTGCACGGAAACGTTCAAAGTCGGCTTCTTTTTCTTTTTCTAATAATAATTGAACGGTTTTAAGCTTTTGCTGGATGGCTTTCATACTGCAAAGTAATGGAAAAAATGGGACGGTGGGCTTTATTCAATTGATGAGTTGGTACTAAACCAATTAAGCGTGTGCTTAAAAAAAGACTACTTGCTATTACTTTGCATTATGACTCCCTTTATTAATACTTTTTTATTTAGATATTTTTAGTGTTGATGAGGCAAAAAACACAGGCGATTCAGATCATCGGCGAGGCTTTTTTTAACACAAGACAGGCTAAAAAAAACAAGTTACCCATCATGAAATTATTGAGCTAGAATCCAGGCGCGATTTTCGATATTTTCTTTGATAATTCTGACCTTACGGTTGAGATCCGCACGGTCTTCGTATGCAAACTGAGCACCGACACGAACAATGCCATCGTTTCCTACTCGCTGCTGATAGACATCAAAACCCTGAGCGACTACTTTGTCGGCCATTTTTTGAATACTACGCTGATATTTATAAGAACCGATGATCACGATTCCTTTCTTTCGGGAAGGTCCTAATTCGATAATTTCCGGATCAATAACTGGTGTTTCCTCCACTTCAGTTTCGTCCACCTCTTCCATTTCATCTGGTGTAAAAGAACTGGTAGTCTGTCCTGATTTACGGCTATCGCCGAGACTCATGGTTGTCACTTCCTGGTAAGTAGGCTTTTTGTTAACCCTTTTTTCAGAAACGGGCAAAATCATTGATTGCTCAAAAGACACAGGCGCATCAGATCGTAAGAAAAGGAAGGAAACAGCAAAAGCAATCAGTACAAATCCGGCAACTAAAGGTATTAATGACTGTGCAGAGCGCAGAGAGGCAAAAGATTTATTACGCTTTTTTCGAACAGGACCCGGTTGTAAGGAATCCGGTAAGGGGGCTTCGCGAGCAGCAGTTTCTTTGTTCCGCAATATCGGGTAAAACTGGACGCTGGAAAAACCATAGGCATCCTGATTAAAATTTGTAGAAGCTTGTAAAAATTGCAGGCGTCCTTCGTAGTCTTTATACAATCGACCGACACCAGGAAAGACAAGAATTTCTCTCTTTTCCAGGCGATCATTCGCAAAGTCAACAAACTTTTCTACTGCTTTTACTGCTTCGCTTTTGGTAATTCCTGCAGTAGTCCGAAGATGGTTAACAAGAATGCCATCGTTGACGTGGAGATTTTTATCAAACCGAACCGTACGGGATGGCGGATACAATAGTCCTTGAACATGATCTATCGTAGCGGCACGATAAATGGTCAGCAGACCGCCAAATCCTGGAATGATCAAAGATTCGTGGTCGTATATTAATCGCTCAAAATGTTGTGCAATATCAGTCATATGGTTCTTTTAGCTAAAAAAACGCCTAAAGTCTGTCTTAAATATTAGAAGTTGTTCAAATATACAACTTTTTTTAAAACTGTTAAAGTCGATCTCTGGTTATGCCTCGCATAATAACCATTTTATGGACGCAGAGTGGCGGAAAAAGAGGAAGTATAGTGTCTAACTTAACAGTGCGGTAACTTTTAGATTAGCTAATTTTTGAGATTAACTTTCAAATAGGGATTGTTTTTTCGCTGTTAGCTGGTTAGCAGTTGGCT
>ENA-ORXT01000578-ORXT01000578.1-marine-metagenome-genome-assembly--contig:-NODE-578-length-56856-cov-4.706036_pt1 | contig 56856 bp, 50 predicted proteins | sample MGYA00237868_ERZ511482 | MGnify/ENA metagenome assembly ERZ511482 | reverse complement strand
GACGTCACACACATTGCACTCGCTGACGGTACCGAGGTTGAAATCGTTAACATAATCGACGATCACAGCCGCCTCAACATAGCCTCGGTAGCTGTACCCACATGCAAAGGCACAGACATAGTGGCCGCTTTCAAAACAGCGTTCAACAGCCACGGGCTGCCACAATCGGTGTTGACCGATAACGGAGCCGTGTACACAACAAGGCACCTAGGAGGCGAATCCGCGTTCACCAGGCTACTCAAAGAACACGACATAAACGAAAAACACGGCCGCCCTTATCACCCAACAACGCAAGGAAAAGTAGAGCGGTTTCACCGGACCCAGAAAAACTATTTATATAAACAAAACATTCAGAACATTGAAGAGCTACAAAACCAGCTCAACATTTTCAAAAACTATTACAACACGCAACGGCCGCACCGGGCCAGGAATTGTACCCCTCAACAAGCGTATGAACAAAGATTGAAAGCCTACCCCATCCCAGAGAACAGCAGCAGCACATATCGTATACGTAAAGATCGGGTAGATGACTCAGGTAAGACAACACTCCGCTGGAAAAACAGGTTACTGAAACTAGCAGTGGGGCGTAAACACAAAAAACAGGCGATCGTGACACTCCAACATGACAACGAAACCCAAACCTATAACACTCAGACAGGTGAACAAATCGCCCAACACCAACTCAATCCAAACAAAAATTATCAACCCAACCAGAAAAGCGGGTAACATAAATTAGTGTCCACTATGACGTGAGACAAAACAAAAAATACGCCTGGAGGGACTTGAACCCCCAACCAACTGGTTCGAAGCCAGCTACTCTATCCAATTGAGCTACAGGCGCTTAAGGCTTTTATTGTAGCTTAATAAATTTGTATAGCTCAGTTTAGTGAGGTTTCTGGCTGTCTGGCTATGCTTGTATTAGCAATTCTTTGTGATTAGTCACATTTTTGATGCGCATATCTAAGTGACCTCATAGTGAAAGGACCCTAAAGTTGATAAGAAATCGTATATCAGATGCTTTCACAGTCGCTGTTTTCTTAATAATAGTTGTAGGTATCCCAATAATGCTTCTGTACGTTGGTTGGCCGTTTCCGAAGTCCTTGCCAACAATCAGCAATATTACAGAAACTATAAATGGAAACAGACAGCTACCAAACTCATTTGTTACTAAATCTTTAGCTATAGTTCTCTGGTTTTTATGGCTACAACTGATTTATGTTACAGCTATAGAATTGATATCAGCTTTCAAAGGCAAACAAGCAAACCGTGTTCGTTCAATTCCTGGCATACAAATGTTTGCTTCGAAAGTAATAGGACTCACCGTTGTATTCTTCGGGTTTACCGGTTCAAGTCTTTCATATTCCCAGGCAGTTGAGAATGCCGTATGGATTGAGCAAGATGATGATCAAGATCAGAATCGGCTTGATATTGAACAAGTTAGAAGCGAAACAACAAATGATGCTATCTATGTAGTTAAGCCAGGTGATTCTTGGTGGTCGATTGCAGAGTCTCAAATAAACGATGGTAGTAGTTGGCAAAAAATCCGCCAGAATAATATTGGCCGAAAAATGGCTGATGGAAGTACAATTCAAAAATCAACTGAAGTGATTCAGCCGGGTTGGAATATCTCGATTCCTAAAACTATGAATGCAACCATTATGCAAAACATGGTTGAAGTTAAAGAAGGCGACACGCTTTGGGAAATTGCTCAAGATTCAATCGGAACCGATGATAAAAATCAGATCAATTCCAAAGTTGAAGAAATTGCATCATTGAACAATATTGCTAACAAAGATGAAATCTTTGAAAATCAAATTCTGAAAATAGAGGAAGCTGAGCTTAATACGGCTGAAACAACAGATCCCGTTTCACAAGATTTATCTAAAACAGGGGAGGAAGAAGATCAAGTTTTAATTTCAACTTCTAGAATTATAAGTAACTCGTCAGAAAATAACGAAAAGCCAATATCAGAACAAACGACAGATCTAGACGAGGCTGAGTCAAAAAAAGAAATAGATTACAGATCTCTCCTAGTAGGGATGGGGTTGGGTGCCGGAATAGTCTCTACAACATTGCTTAGCAGAGTTAAGAATTATCGTAAGTTCCTTAACGCTCATCGAGAGCTTGGAACGGTTCCTACAAAACTATCTGAAGATAGCGTTTCGATAGAAAAAGTATTAACAGTAAATGAGAACCCAGAATCATTTAGCAGGGTCTTTAGTGCAATAAATGACTTCGCAAACTCAAATAGCCAATCTGAAGTTCCAAGTTATGTTCAAGTGAATGAAGAGTCAATCGAGATCAAAACTACCGATGAAAAAGAAAAAGTAGTATTCGACCATAATGGTTTAAATCACTTCTCTATTGATTCAGTTGTTCTAACACCTACACTCGTAAGTCTTTCTAAAAACCTACTTATAAACTTAGAGTCAGTTGGAGTCTTAAACATTTCAGGTGAAGAAAAGAATTGTTTGTCTATGGTTAGATCTATGGTGCATGAACTGTCTAATTCTCACGGTTCTGGGATTGTAGATATTATGACAACCATCCCTATCGCAGGTACACGAACATATCCCTTAGTTACTGAAACAAATACAAAAAAAATCAGGTCTGAAGCTATTCCCTGGCTAGAAGATGTAGGAATAAAATTTTCTCAAAGCTCAATTTCTAGTTCTTATAATCAAAGGTGTGATAACAACGATGAACCAATTGGCCCATCAGTTCTAGTCCTAAACGAATCACAAATAGATGAAAATATTGAACCCGTAATTGCCCTAGCTGAACAGTGTTGTTACCCAATTGGAATTATTATCCTCAGCGACATACCTTTGGATAGATTTAATACTCGTTGCAATATTGTAAATGGGAATGAAGCAACAATGCTTGATTCAGAAATATCATTTGTTCCACAACTAATGAGTTCCGAAGCTGCTCAAGCAGCAGGGAAACTACTGTCAGAGATAAAAGATGTTCAATATATAAAATCTGATCCTATACAATTTATGGATTTGTCGGTGACCGCAGAATCTGAACAAATACACGAGAACAAAAGTCAGCCAATAAATATAAAGCAAGAAAATAATTTGTCGTCGAAAGAATTACTAGAAGCAGAACCAGTTTTAAAACTCTCAATTCTAGGTGACGTAGATCTATCTTCAGAGCAACATCTAACCCCTCAACAACTGTCACTAATAACGTACTTGTCATGTAACGGTCCGTCATTAAGGCAAAATATTGTTGAATCTCTTTGGGATGGGCAAAGGATATCAAATAGCCGATTCTCGAATTTATTAGCAGAAACAAGAAAAAAAATAGGTCGCAGATTTCTTCCTGAAGCAGATAACTCAAAGTATTCCGTTAGATATGTAGAGAATGATTTTCATGACTTTTTGGAGATTATTAGCCGATCAAGTTCAGGATCTCAACGTACAGAAATATTAGTTAAAGCTTTAGAACTTGTTAATGGCGTCCCACTCGGTGTGTCTCAGAGTAGATATTGGACATGGTTGCTTGAAAACTCTAATTTAGCAATTGAAATTCAGTGCTCTATTGCAGATATTGCCTACGAAGCTGTAGAACTTTTAGTTCTGGTTTCTGATCTCGACAAAGCAATCTGGGCATGTGAAAAAGGTCTACTAGCATCACCATTGGATCAAAATCTAATAGGTGCCTTAGCTGAGCTACATCAATTATTTGGTAGGTCTAGTTCAGCAATAAAAGTTGTTGAAGACTGGGAGTACCGTATCAGTAGTCTAAATTGTGGAGAACCGTCCCAAGAGCCACGAAATAGATTAACTCAACCAAAATTGAGTGGTTATTTAGAGCAGGTTGAGTAGATTTAAAATATGTTCACCAAAAAAATGTTGCTTTTAATATCTGTAGCTTCTTTGGCTTTAGGTTGTAACGATTCTCCCCAGGCTGAGTATTCGACAAGAAATAAAACTGGATTTATGGCTGCATGCACAAAAACTGCTGCAGATGTCGAAGTAGATGGCGAATCTGTCGTAGAAATTGATAACCCATTAAAAACAGCTATTTGTGAATGTGCTTGGAGTGAAACAGAAACTACGTACAATTTTGAAGATTTTGTATCTTTAGATAACGAACTTTTAGAAGATCCAAGCAGTCAACTACCTAAAAAAGTTGATCAGATAATTGCTAATTGTGTCATTTCAGAAATGGAACTCTGATAATAGGTATTTACTTATTTGTAATCTCTGAGATCTTCCCAGCGGTTTGATATGAGAACTGTTCGGTAACACCGATTGCAGTGCCCGAAAGAGAATCGCCATTCTTGCTGGTTGCCCTACATGAACCTTGATCTGAAACCTGTAGAACTATTGAACAATAGGGAGGTACTTCAGCTAAAGAGTCAGCAACAATTATTAAGCCAATGTCGTTGTTCTCTGACAAAGTATCTTCAAGGCCTGCGAGAACAAGACTTCTATAGCTATCAGCAATAATTACCCTGTAGTCGTTTTCCGTAGAGGAAACCCAACTTGGTAAGTTGCTTAGCCACTCCCAACTTGAATCATAGTTCTTGTCAGTAGTAATAATTTTTAGTTCTATCTTTTTTGGAGTATTCAATGCAACCAGTGAAAGGATAGAATGTCTTGTTACAGCAAGCCTTGCAGTACGAGGCCCCACAATTGCTAATGGGCCATTTGTTAAATTACAGGTAATTGGAACCGAATTTAAAATACAAAGCTGATCGATATTAGAATGTAAATTAGTTGGGATAGCAGAATTATCATTGAACTTTGGAATCCATGGGATTGATCCATATGCAATACTAAATCTTGCAAAAAATGGGTGATCGGAATCTCTGTTTAGTAGAGAGAAACCACCAGAGTCGATTCTGTGTGCGAGTTCTTCAGGATCTGGATGTAACAGTCTTTGAATTCGAGCATCTTCATCACGGGCAGCCCTTATTTCTTCAATAAATTCCCAGGACTCAGTATTTAAGTTCTGTGGAGATTGAGTTGCATCGCCGCTGCCTGGAACCCATTCAGATTTGCTTATGGATTCAAATTTTGGGACAGTGATTGTTGTCCTTGAATCTGGTTCAATAGGTTTACTATATTGACCATACTCAGGTCGTGGAGTTTGGATTGAGAACCTTGCGCTTCCAACATTAAGAATATGATTAGAAAGTAGAGTTGGTTGAGTAACCAGTTGATCATCAACCCACACATCAGAATTGCCAGGCAATATTGTGGGAACCCCATCTTTTACTGAAACAGAGAAAGCGGATTCTTTGTCTCCCTCTTTGAAACTAAAGACACCCTCGGTGAGTTGCATTACAGTTCCAGCACCGAGCCCTGCAATTTGACGCATCTCGATATGATTGTGAGCCTGATTAGTCTCAATGTCAGTTATAGAACTAGTATCTGCTGAGTTCGAACCTTCATGAGATGAACCGCTACTTAACAACTCATCTAATTCGCTCTCATCGGAGACTAACTGACTGATGTCATCTGCTGACATGTTTTTTAAATCTGATGAAGAATTTGAATTCTCTTTAAGTGAATTAGTCAAATTTGATGTTTCGCTTAAAGGTGTGTTAGATATGATTTCTGGCTCCCAAAAGTCAGCTTTAACGTTTATTTCGTCTGATCGGCCAGTGTTCTCATTATTTAAATTAGGCTCAGTCATCAGTTTCCCACATAAATCTAAATCCGTTATTAATCATTATAATTGGTTAATCTCTTGTTTTAACGTCGTTTTAGATAGTAAAGATAACTTTATTCATGAACAGTTTACGAAATAGGTCTTTTGGCGCATATAAATACCGATAGTTCTTGCAGATCATCTATGATTGTTCCTGAACTAGACCTTTGGAGAACATGGAACAAGAAGAACTTGAAAGAACTCCGAGATTAAATACAAATAGAAATAAAAGAGAATTTCGACAAAAAGTATTTATTTTTGGAGGTGCTTTTTTATCTTTAGCTGCTTTATTATTAGCTTTCTTAGCGATATTTGTTTTCCGTCAAAACGGAAAATTAATTAGAGAAGACCTAGGACTGGTTAGTGAATCTGACCAAGTAGCAAATTGGCTTTTAGTAGGATCAGACACACGAGAAGGAATTGAGGATAGTTCATTAGCCTCCGGAGCGTATTTGAACGACGGCCCAGATGTGTTAGGCAGAAGAGCCGATACTTTAATAATTGCTCGTATTGATTCAAAGTATGAAACTATAGATTTAATATCTATACCCCGAGATCTTTGGGTCGATATTGATGGCTCTCCAGGAAGAATTAACTCAGCTTACCAAGTCATAGATTCACAGAATTCTGAACTTGAGAATCAACAAGAAGGAAGACGTAGACTTGTTAGAACTATACAAACCAATTTAGGTATTGAAATTAATCACTATGCAGAGATCGATTTCGTTGGATTTCAAAAAATTATTGATTCAATTGGAGGCGTTACTATAGATTTTGAAAAACCTGCTAAAGATTCAAAATCTGGCCTTGACGTTCCAGCTGGACCACAATTGCTTGACGGAGAAATGGCACTGGCATATGCAAGGTCAAGATTTTATCAAGAACAGCAGAGCGATGGGTCTTGGGTGACCGATCCAACAAGCGATCTAGGACGAACAGAAAGACAACGCAAATTTATTGTCGAGGTTGCAAAAAAAATTGTTAGTGATGCCTCATCTATAAACCTTGTCCAAACAGACCGTCAAATATCTGTTGTGGCAGATAATCTAATTTTTTCTAATAGTGTGAGCTACTCGGCAATAACAAATTTGGCTAAAACATATCAAGGATCAAATGCTGAAGGTATAAGGAATCATAGTTTGCCTGTAGTTTCAGACCGGATAGGAAATGCTTCAGTTCTTCGTTTGCAGCCTGATCAAGCCGATAGTATGCTGAGCGTATTTCGAGCCAGAGCCGTCTTGGGTGGAGCCAAAGTAGATATTTTAAACGGATCATCAATACAAGGGCGAGCCAATGAAGTCCAGAACCAGCTTAAAGACAAAGGTGTTTTGACAGGAGAAATTGGGAATGCTGAATCAAATCCAAATACAAAAATATATTTTAGTTCTAAGTACGAAAAGTCTGCACAGGAATTAAGTTCAATGTTCATCAACCGGCCTGAAATAGTTGAAGACGAGTCAACCCAACAAATAACATTAATAATCGGTGCAGACTTTGTTGGTTTACAAAATTAGATTGTCGATGAGTTTAAATTCTTTGATTCAGAATTTCCCAAAGTTTTTCAGCTAATTGTTTCGGATTTCCGTCTTCGGGGGTGAATGTAACCTCAGGATTTTCTGGGGCTTCATAAGGTGCATCGATACCCGTCATGCCAGTAATTTCGCCTTTTCGAGCTTTTTCGTATAGACCTTTGGAGTCTCTTTCTTCACAGATTTCTAAAGGAGTGTTCACGTATACTTCAAGATAATTTATCTCTGCATTTTTGTGGACTGTTCGAGCAAAGTTCCTTGACTCTCTGTATGGGCTTACTAAAGGAGCGATCGCTATTATACCTGCATCAGCAAATAGGCTGGCGACATGAGAGACCCTTCTGATATTCTCAACCCTGTCTTGTTCTGAGAATCCTAAATCACCGTTTAATCCTTGTCTTAGATTGTCTCCATCAAGTAAATACGCAGGACGTGAATTCTCGATGCAAAGTTTTTCGAATTCAACAGCAATAGACGATTTACCTGAACCGCTTAATCCTGTTAACCAAACTGTAGCGCCTAGTCCTCCAGTGGCTTTCGATCTAAGTTCGCGACTTATTAGGCTGTCATGCCAAACAGTGTTATCAGTTTGCTTTATTTCCATTATTAATCTACCGAAGTTATCATTCCGGCACCAACTGTTACGTTAGTTGATTCATCTACGAGTATAAAACTCCCAGTTGCTCTGTTCCTATCGTATTTGTCGGCAAGGATAGGTTTTGTAAGTCTTAACTTTACTCGCCCTATCTCGTTCAAGCTTAGCTCTTTAGCTTCAGTATCTCGACTTAATGTGTTGACGTCGAGTCTGTATCTGAATTCTTTGACTACGGTTCTGGCCCAGTTAGTAGTATGCTTTATTGCTAACTTAGAACCTTCCGTTAGTTTGGAATAATCAGACATCCAACAAATCATGGCTTCAATATCTTGAGTCGCTGTTGCCTGATTACTTACTCTGCAAATCATGTCGCCGCGACTAATATCTATTTCATCTTCTAACAGAATTGTTGCCGACATAGGAGAATAAAGCTCCTCTATAGGTTGGTTGTTTTGTTCTATTCGTTCAATTTTGGTTGTGAACCCAGAAGGCAGTGCAACAACTTCGTCGCCTGGTCTCAAAATACCGCTTTCCATCTTTCCTGCGTATCCACGATAATCATGGTGCTCAGTCGTCTGGGGTCTGATTACAGATTGAACGGGGAATCTTGAATCCATCATATTTCTGTCTGAAGCAATATGTACTTCTTCTAGATGATGCAATAGGGTAGAGCCGTTATACCAATCCATATTGTTTGACCGGTCAACAACGTTATCCCCATTGAGGGCTGATATTGGAATGAATGTCAAGTCATTGATATCTAGCTTGGTTGCGAACTCAGTGAATTCTTGTCGGATTTTCTCAAATGCTGCTTGGTCATAATCAACGAGGTCCATTTTGTTTACTGCTAGTACTAAGTGTGGAATTTGCAGCAGACTAGAAATAAAGCTGTGCCTTCTTGATTGTTCAAGGATCCCTTTTCTTGCATCGATGAGTATGATTGCGAGGTTTGCGGTAGAGGCACCTGTCACCATATTGCGCGTGTACTGGATGTGTCCTGGTGTATCAGCAATAATGAATTTTCGGCGTGGAGTTGCGAAGTAGCGATGTGCAACATCAATAGTGATGCCTTGTTCGCGTTCGGCTCTAAGTCCATCAGTCAAAAGAGCTAAATTAACCTGTTCTTCGCCTCTAGAATTGGAGGCTTGTTCAATCGATTCTAATTGATCTTCAAATATAGATTTTGAATCGTATAATAGTCTTCCAATCAGCGTACTTTTGCCATCATCAACTGACCCTGCTGTAGCTAAACGTAATAAATCCATTAGAAATATCCTTCTTTTTTACGATCTTCCATTGCAGCTTCAGCCGTTCTGTCATCGGCACGAGTTGCGCCTCTTTCAGTTATCCTAGTCGCTCCAACTTCTTCTATCACTTGTTCAATTGTTTTTGCTGGTGAATCTACGGCTCCTGTGCAGGTTGCGTCGCCAATAGTGCGGAACCTTACTAGTCTTTCTTCAACAATTTCGCCATCTGCTGGTCCCATAAACTCAGTTACCGCTAACCACATGCCATCTCTTTGGAATACCGGCCTTTTATGAGCAAAGTAAATATTTGGAACTTCTACTTCTTCTTCTTTTATGTAAGTCCAGACATCTAATTCAGTCCAGTTAGAGATAGGAAATATTCTCATGTGTTCGCCAGGTTTATGCCGCCCATTGTACAGGTTCCATAATTCTGGTCGTTGCCCTTTCGGATCCCACTGCCCAAATTCATCTCTGAAGCTGTAAATTCGTTCTTTCGCTCTAGCTTTTTCTTCGTCTCTGCGAGCACCACCAAACAAAGCGTCAAATTTGTGTTCTTCAATGCCATCTAACAAAGCGGTAATCTGTAAACGGTTTCTGGAAGCTTTAGGTCCAGTGTCTTCAGTGACTTTACCAGAATCAATAGCATCTTGAACTGAAGCAACTATTAAGTTTAAGCCGTGTTGTTCTACCATTTTGTCTCTGAATGCGATAACTTCTGGAAAGTTATGTCCTGTATCAACATGCATGATAGGAAATGGTACTTTAGCTGGCGCAAAAGCCTTAATCGCCATATTTAGGATAAGAATTGAATCTTTGCCTCCAGAAAAAAGTAGGCAGGGTTTTTCAAATTCAGAGGCGACTTCTCTTATTATGAAGATTGCTTCTGATTCAAGAGCTTTTAGGTGAGATAATTGAGTTTTCATTAATATTCCATCTATGAAGTAGTGCAACGAATAATCTAACTTAATAGACTATCTGTTGTAAAGCGCTGATTGTTAGTAATGTTTTATTACTTTTAAAACTTTTGCGTAATGCTTTTATTTGAGGCAACATTGCCGATGGTGGGACGGAAAGATTTTTATTATGGCTTATGATTCTGTTGTAAATATTTCGGAGTACACCACCCCGATTAAACGCTGGTTTTTAGTGGTGCTAATTGCAACCCTTTTGGGTGCTCTAGTCGGATTTGGATTGTTCCAGACACGTAGCCGACAGTTTGTTGCTAAAGCTGAAGTTCAAGTACGGCCTTTAGTCAGCCAATCAGCTGACTCTAATATCGATATAAATAGGCAAATAAATACAATCACAGAGGAATTTGTGGCTTCTTCTCAAAGAGTTGCTGAACGTGCTTTGAACATTATTGAAATAGCTGAAAAGAATGGAACAACAAATTACAGTGATCCATCTGTACTTGAAGAAGCTGAAGGCTTATCAGCTGATCCAGCGTCTGTCATTGAAGTTCTTGAAAATGTTGAAGTGCAAGTAGTCGATGGGTCACAGATCCTTGAAGTGAGTGCTTCGAGCGATGACCCAGAAAGAGCACAGCAGCTGGCTCAGTCAGTCTCTGTTGCTTACATTGATTTTAGAAAGACAGAAGCTTTAAGAGCTCGTACCGAGACTCGTGAAAAATTAGAAGCCCGTGAGCTTGCTTTAGCAGAAGAACTTGCAAAAATCTACAGCGAAAATGATATAGATGCTGCAGGCAACATTGCTGGTGGTGCTGATGCCCAATTAGTTATTGGTAAACGTCAGGAGCTAGAATCTATAGGTAGAACATTTGCTAGTTTAGATGCGAGTACTGTAGATTCTGGAGTTGTCCTTAGCGATGCTAGAGTGCCGAGACAAAAAGACGGCCTTCCAGAAATTGCTGGCCCAGTGATGGGTGGTTTAATTGGTTTAATAATTGGTCTAGCCGCAGTGTTTGTAATTGACCGACAAGATGATCGACTTAGAAGTGCATCAACCGAACTTGAAGCATTAGGCGTACCAGTGTTAGGAACTGCTCCAGTTCATAGTAAACAATCAGCCTCTAGAATTTCACTATTTGCAAACAACAGTCCAGGAGCTGACGCTTACAGACGTGTTCAAGGTTCGTTAATGTTTAACCTTCAGCAAGAGAATAAATCATTAATAGTTGTTGCCGGAATAAAAAATGGGAAAGCGTCAGCCTTTGTTACTGCAAACCTTGCAGCAATGGCAGCTAGGTTCGGAAGAAAAACGTTACTTGTAGGAGCAGATTTAAGGCAACCAATTAACGATGGTATTGGCATCTCAGATGTAGTTCTTGGTAACGCTGCATTGACAAACGCTATTGAAAATGTGGCTGAAATTGACTCGAATCTCGATATCTTAGGTGGAGGAACTATCACTAGTAAGCCAGCCGATATTCTACAGACTGAAGCTTTCAGTCGATTGCTTTCTGCAGTTCACGCTGACTACGATTTAGTTCTTGTTGCTGCTCCTGCTATTTTAGAAGTAGCAGATGCTATGGACATTGCCCGATTGTGTCAAGGCGCTTTGATTGTTGTTGACTCAGCAACTGAATCCAGAAAGTCTATAGCTGATTCAATTAGCCAAGTTAGAAATGTTGGATCAGACATCGTTGGTGTAGTTGTAACCGAGTAGTAGGGCAGATTTTTGCCTGTATTGATTCAACTTACACGAAACTAATATTCGTAGTTTGCTTAGTTGCGTTCACAGAATCTTAACGAAGATTCACCGTATTGATTAGTGCCTGAAACAAAATATACTGAGCTAACATCAAATCCGTTATTTACTCCATTCCATTCACGTTCATTCGGGTTATCGTCTTCGAAAGGACCTAGATTCTTAGTTTGTAAGATCTCTTGTCTATCATTAGAATAAAAAATGTAGTTATTGCTGAATGCCCTATTTGCTGAATAAACCTCAACCCCCGCCCATTCAGGGAATTGGTTTGCTTGCACTTCGCAACTTTGGGGAGCAGGAGTTAAAATTCCGACACTAACAACAAAGTTTTGAACTGTTTGGTTGTTGCCAAAGCAAAGTCTTCTGCTATTAAAATCGATTGAAAGTGTTAGAGCATAACAAGAAGGTTCTATTCTTCTAAATTCGAAATAGCCGTTGCGGTCAACGTTAGTAGTGTATTTTTTGTTACCATTTTCTAGGGTAATCGAAATATTTGTTGCTGAATTTCCATTATTTTGCTTTATCAAACCCGATAAAGAAGCGTATTGTATTTGTGTTGTTGTAGGTTTTTTAGTTGTTGTTGGTTTTTTGGTAGTTGTTGGTTTTTTAGTTGTCGTAGTCTTTTTAGTTGTAGTAGTTTCTTTATCTGTAGTTGAAGTAGATGATTCAACACCATCAGTATCTTCTGTTTCGTCTGAAACTAATTCAGTTTCAGTTGTGACAGTGTTTACTTCAGGCTCAGTGATTATGTTAAGTCTTGATGTTGTTGTTGTTTTATTTATATTTGTTTGGATAGCTACTTCATTGTTGGTTCCCTCGTTTAGATAAAAGAAACCTATAGTGCCAGCACCCAAAAATATAATTAATGAAGCCAATATTAAAATTAGTTTTTTATTACTAGATTCTTCTGCCTCGCCTGTTTCATCGTTACCCAAATCAGAGTTAGCATCTGGTACAGAAACAATTGGTTGTGTAGCTAGAAGCGCATCGGAATTATTTTCGTTTTCTAGTTGCAGCTTTTTCCCAACGAACTGTGGAGAAATAGCTTCAACTTCTTGTGTGATTTCAAAATCAGGTATCACTTCAATAATTGTGTTTGGAACTGTTTGAATTCCTGATGCTAAAATTTTAGAGCTTTCTTCTTCCCCAATATTGAAGTGATCTTTTAGTAACTTTTGGTATTCCTCATTCTTGGGGATAGCTACATTTGCATCTGGAAAAACTGTTTGAAGGACAGTGAATATCTCTTTACATATAATTAAAGAAAATTCGGCTACTCCACCTGAAAAGGTGTAACTATTAGAAATGGCTCCATCAATAATTGAATTTACAGTAATTTCATCAATCTCTAATTCTTTAGAATCAGCGATACTTTTTACAGAACTACCGAAAACATCATAGAACTCATTGAGAGTGTCGGTGTCACCAGATCTGGCTGTGGATAGAAGATCTAAAAAATTGTTATTTTCATTTACCGCCATAAAATTCACCAAATCCGCCTGAGGTGCCTCCAATCACTAGTTTAGTCGAGATATTTTGGAAATGGTCGCAGATAAGTAGGCCATAGGACTTAATAATAATGGTTTTTTTAGTCGCAATAAAGGTTAGTAATAGGCATTCTTCTGTCTTTTCCGAAGGCTTTTTTAGATATTCTCGTCCCAATAGGGCATTGTCTGCGCTTATATTCTGCTCTGTTGACTAGCTCGACTACTTTATTTACCACAGTTTTTTCAAAGCCATACTCAATTATGTCTTGAGCCGATAAGTCTAATTCAACATATTGTTTCAAAATTTTATCTAATACATCGTATGGCGGCAAAGTTTGGTTGTCTCTTTGGTCTGGCCTTAATTCAGCTGAGGCAGGTTTGTGAATGATGTTCTGAGGTATCTCAGGCCGTCCTTGTTGGTTATACCAATTTGCTAAGTCATATACTTGGGTTTTCCAAAGATCTTTAATCACTGCGTAAGCGCCAACAGTGTCGCCGTAGAGCGTTGAGTATCCAACAGCTAATTCGCTTTTATTTCCTGTTGCTGCAACTAAACAATTAAACCTGTTCGAAAATGCCATCAAAATAACTCCGCGAATTCGACTTTGAAGATTTTCGTCAACAAGCCCAGAAATTATTTCATCATTAAAGGCATTGGCCAGGCTATCTTGGAATGCTCCATGAGCTTTTTCAATTGGAATCTGAAAGTATTCAACACCAAGATTTTTGCATAACTCAATACTGTCATTTATAGAATGGTCGGAAGAGTATCTAGATGGCATTAAAACCGCTTTGACGTTTTCTGCTCCAATAGCATCTACTGCAATAACAGTTGTCAATGCAGAGTCTATTCCGCCTGATAACCCCACACAGGTTTTTGAAAAGCCATTATCTAATACATAACTTCTAAACCCGAGTGTTAGAGCATTCCATATTTCTCCTAAGTTTGGTTCGAATTTATTAGATCGAGTTTTTGATTTAGTTTCTTTCTGAGGAGATGAAATAGTATGAATTAGTAACTCTTCTTTGAACCCGCTTGCCTGGAACTCTGTTTGCCCGTCCTTGTTTAGAATAAAAGAATGTCCGTCAAATAATAACTCGTCCTGGCCACCTACAAGGTTTACATAAACTAACGGTTTGTTTGTCTGGTGTACAACTTTTTTAGCAACTTCGTTTCGTTCTGCCCTGATACTTTTATGGAAAGGTGAACCATTTATAGTTATGGTAACTTCGGCTCCATTCTCAGCTGCTTTGAACGCAGGTGATTCAGGATCCCAAATGTCTTCGCAAATAGTTAACCCAATTTTTTTGCCTTTGAATTCGAATGGTTGACAGTCATCGCCGTGGCTGAAGTATCTTTTTTCGTCGAAAACTGAATTATTTGGGAGTTTCTGTTTATGATATACACCTTGCACTTTGCCATCGAAACATAAAGCTGCTGCATTAAATAATTTTGAACGATCATCTGGATCTTGATCTACGAAACCAACTATTGCTCCACAATCTTTAGTTGATTGTGCAATTATCTGTAAAGCTTGCAAATTTTTCTCAACAAAATCAGATTTATACAATAAATCTTCTGGTGGGTATCCAGTGAGCGCTAATTCTCCGAACACAACAAGATCACATTGCTCTGAGCTAGCCTTTTTTATGTAGTTTAAAATTTTCGTAGAATTTGATTCGATGTTTCCTAACAGAGGATGAATTTGTCCGATGCCTACCTTGAGTTGACTCATGCATTTATTATATAGATTTGATTATCCTATGTATCAAAGCTATCGATCAAAGATTTATGTTTAAATTAGTGATAATCATGGTATTGGATTCATTATGCGATTAATCTGGTGATAAGTACCCAGTTTATTTGTGGACCAGGTGGTTTGATGTTTAACATTTTTAAAGCACGAGGAAACTTGGGTTTGTCGTTCAGAAATTCTTTAGTTGTACTTGTTTTGCTTTTTCCGTTACTTGTAATTTCAACAGCAAATGCTCAGACAGATGCAGAAATTGTTAAAGAGAATGAGGAATTAAAGAAACAGGCTGAAGAAATCAAATCCAGAGAGAAAGAAGCTCAAGGTCAAGTATCTGAGCAGACCCAAACGGTTTCAGGACTATCAGAGGATCTTAAAATACTAGATCAAGAAGTTAATATGATTTCTTCTCGGGTTTCAACAGCCCAAGCAAAGATGAACTCTGCCCAGCGTCAGATAAACATGATTAACAATGAAGCGACTGAAAAAGAAAAAACAATTAGAGCTTTACAAAAGAAAATTGGGAATAAGGCTATAGCGGGTTTTCAGATAGGGGAGGTGCGTGATACAAGTTCTAGTGACCTAACCAGAAATGCTAAGATGGAAGATTTGTTGCGTTCAATTACCGAGACCCAAATTGAAGATATCGATCGTTTAGACGACCTTGTTGTTTCTTTGAATGAAGAAAAGGCTTTAGCTGAACTTCTAAAAAAAGAAATTGAGGAAAGTAAGAAAATTCTTGAAGAGGACCAAGCCAAGTTAGAAATAGCTAAACAAGCCCAAGAAAAAGCCGTTAACGAAGCCGAGCTTGTTTTGGAAGCTCGACTTGGAGAAGTAGCTGTTCTAGAAGAAAGAGATAGCGAGTTAGCTTCAAAAATTCAGGCTAACACTTCTGAACTAGCTGCCCGTGCAGCTAGAAGACGTTCACCTAGCTCTAATAATAGTAATTTAGGGACGGTTACCTCAGGCGATATTGTCAGGGTTGAAGGTATTTGGGTTCATAAGAGCATAGAAACACAATTTCGGCAGTTAATGAATGATGCTAAAGCCGATGGCATAGATTTAGGTGGTTGGGGTTACCGCGACAGTGCAAAACAAATTGAATTAAGAAAAAAACATTGTGGTACGAGTAACTACGCTATTTATGAGATGAGCTCTAGTAGATGTAACCCGCCTACTGCTAGGCCAGGAGCTTCACAGCACGAAAAGGGATTAGCCATTGATTTTACTTATCGAGGTGGAACTATCGGTGGAACTGCTGGTTTCAGATGGCTTAAAGCTAACGCTGCTAAGTATGGGTTCTATAACTACCCTGTAGAACCATGGCATTGGTCAACAACCGGAAATTAAATAAATTTTGTAATTCATCTTCTTGTTGATAGCCACGGCATTTTTCGGCGTAGGATTAATAGAAGAATAGATAAAGAGAGTTTTTGTGTCAACAAAAAAGTTATTAATTGTTTTATTTGCAGCATTAGGAATTGTTTTGTTCATTGTTCTGTTTGCTTTCATTCTTTTGAGAGGGTCTGGAACCGCTGTCACTGATCTGGAGCCCAGAATGTGCCTTGCACAATACTATGAGATTAGTGACCAGTCTGAGGTAGAAGTAGTTGATTGCACAAAGAGTCACTTTCAGGAAGTTTTTGCAGTAAATGATTTAGCTTTGGGCGGATTTGAAGAGTACCCTACCCCCCAACAAGTAGCAGAAGAAACCACTAGAGCTTGTTCTGATAATTTTGAAGCATACACTGGCTCAGCGTATGGAGAATCTTCTTATGAGATAACCGGCCTGTTTCCAAATGAGGAAGCTTGGACTGAAGGCGATTTTGTGATTGTATGTGTTCTAGGCAATCCGGATAAAACCCCGTTAACAAATTCGGTTGCTGAAACAAGTAGTGCCTAATCTCCTATATTACTGTAAAGTAATTTTAACTAAGAGAAATAGTGGCTAACCGTTGAATAAACCGAATCGTTGTTAGTCATCTAATGTTAATTTAGACAACTAAAAGATCTCGTGCCCCAGTATCAGAAGATGGATGCCTTAGTTTAGACATAGCTCTTGCTTCTATCTGTCGTATTCTTTCACGAGTTAAATGAAAGTGCTCTCCTACTTCTTCAAGAGTTCGAGGCTCACCGCGATCAAGCCCAAACCTTAATTTGAGTATTTCGCGTTCTCTCTCATCAAGAGGTGCAAGTAAACGAGCTATTTCTTCAGGAAGTAGCGAGCTGGCAGCAGATTCAAATGGAGAATCAGCGGCTTTGTCTTCTACGACGTCTCCAAGCTCAGCATCTCCATCTTCACGCAGTGGTTCTGACAAAGAAATAGGTTCAGAAGCAAAACGTAATGCTTCAGAAACTTTTTCTTCTGGCATTTCGACTTCCTCAGAAAGCTCAGTCAAAGTGGCTTGCCGGCCATGTTTAAGCTCTAAACGCACTCTTGCTTTCTGGAGCCTAGTTAGTGTATCTCCAGCGTGCACCGGAAGACGAATAGTCCTTCCAGTGTTGGCTATGCCTCTAGTGATTGCTTGTCTAATCCACCAAGTGGCATAAGTAGAAAATTTAAAGCCTTTTCGCCAATCGAATTTTTCGACTGCGTGCATAAGCCCTAGGTTTCCTTCTTGGATGAGATCGAGTAGAGGTAATCCAGAAGCCTGATACTTTTTTGCAATAGAAACAACTAATCGTAGGTTGGATTGAACAAAAGCCCGTTCAGCTTCTCGCCCTTTGCGAGCTTTACGTTTTGCGTCTCTTGATTTAGAAATCGCAATGTCAGGATCTCGTTCGAGTTCTTCGGCAGCTTGTTTACCTAATTCAATAGCTTTAGCTAGCCTTACTTCATCGCTCTTAGTAAGCAGCGGGTATTGGCCTATGTCTGTAAGGTAAAGCCTTACTAAATCTTCTTCATCTCGTTCGACGCGATCTTTGGCCAAGGTAGTACCTCTCAGAATCCACTGAAGCCTAAGCTTCATTTTGCAGTATTCATATACCAATGCTTACTGCATAATTTATACGGGTTAGCTGGCCGCGCCGCCAACTAATATTGACTATAGAGGTTTTATTCTCAAAGTTGACGCTTCCATCCACAGATATCAAGATTTCTTTCTGCCCAATCTGTGAATGTCTAATATTTAGCCTCTAACTATCGGCCATCTTGGTGGGTTATGCGACTACGATAATTGTTAGAAAGCAATTTTTTCATATTTTAGGAGTTTTAGTCGTTGCGTAAGCTAGCTGTACCAGATCCTGGCTTTTATTTGGCTAAAAAATTTGTCGAAAAAGAACTTCTTGATTTTTGCATTGATGAAGTTGAAGCATCTCCGAGCATTCGTGGTGGCCAAAATAATGCTAATGAAGCACTATTAAATTTTGAAACTGAAGGTTACGCAAAAAATCGTGCTTTTTCTTATCCTGTATCTGGAAGAAAAACAAGTGTGTTGTCCCCATATGTAAACTCTGGGTTGATTCAGCTAAAAGAAATTTGGGATCATACGCAAGGTTCTTTATCAAGCGATCGATCAGCAATCCAAAATAATATACTCTGGCAGGAATATGCCAGGCATTGGTTTGCGCGTCTTGGTGATGTAACTAATCTAGGAACTTTGCGAGAACTAGATTTTCATGCAGAAAGCACACAAAAAGATTTTGACTTAAAAATGGGTTGTGTTGAGCTGCCAAAAAATGAATTAGAAGAAAACGGCTGGATAAACAATGAAACTCGTATGTGGTTAGCTGGTATGTGGACACAACATCTAGGCAACACTTGGCAAAGTGGTGAACAATATTTTGCTAAACATTTATTAGATGGTTCTGATGCTGCAAACAGGTTGGGCTGGCAGCGAGTTTCTGGAGTTGGCTCTGATAGGCCATATAAGTTTACTCGCTGGCAAGTCGAAAAATTTGCTCCAGGGCTTTGTGCCTCATGTGATTTAGCTAACCAATGTCCAATTGAACAAGAATCTGATGATCCACTATATGTTGAAGTTAATAAGTCTTCCCTTCTCAAAAGTGACCCCGACATCGAAAAAACTCGAGGCCCTTTAAAAGCTGCTAACAAAGATAAAGACCCAGATTATGTGTGGATTCATTCCGAATCAATGGGAGACAACGACCCAGCTTCGACCATATACCCAGAATTACCTATCATTTTTGTTTTAAATAGTTTAGAATTAATGAAACTAAAGTTGTCTTCTAAGCGTCTTATTTTTTGGATAGAAAATTTGTCTGAGTTAGCGACACGAAGACATGTAGAAATTTGGTTGGGTAGCCCAACTAAAATATTAAACGAGAAAAAATTGGCCACAACTTTTATTCCAACACCTAGATTTACTAACCTAAAAGACAAACTTAACATTGTTTCTCTTGCTCCTTGGCCTTGGCTTATAAAACCTACAGCAGGTGATATTACCTCGTTTGAATCATGGAAATTTTCTTGTTCTGATGATCTTGATAATCTGCAATCCATAAGCTTTGATACAGGTATGATCAGACGGGATATTAAGCGTGACTGAAGCTACGCAACCTAAGAAAGTGGTCGAGATCAGTATTCCGTCTCGAATGGATTTTGTTTCTATCGTAAGAATGATTGTTACTGCAGCTACTAATGTCACTGATTCTCTTCACGATGAAAGAGTTGAAGATCTTAGATGGGTAACTTCTGAAGCTACCACTAATGCAATAGAAGCTAATTTACATAATTCAGGTGGTCGAGTTCATATTAGATGTGAACTTCATCAGGGCTTGGTTCGTTTAGTAGTTGTTGATGAGGGTCCAGGAATGCCTGAACTTAATGATATTGCCAATATTAAAAATGCTGCAGAAACTCAGACTGAAGGTGCAATCGGAATTCCATTGATGAAACATCTTAGTAATGTTTGGAACTTCACTAGTGGCAGTGATGGAACTAGGGTGGAGATGGAACTCCACCAAGCCGGATAAAGATATAACATATCTAATTTTTTTATATTATAAGATAAACTTATATTCGTTCCGGCCGATTCGAGCTTGATATGATCGTTGTAGTACTAGTGCTTAATAAATATCTGAAGGTGATCTGATGGCCTCAGGTGGTAGCCCCATCAAAGTTAAAAAACAGGCATGGAGTGGTGGTGAAACACTACTTGCGAAAGCTGTTGCCCGTCCTATGGTCAAGTTTATGGCCCAAGAAGCAGCTTCAGGAATACTACTATTAATAGCGACGATTGTTGCTTTAGTTTGGGCTAACAGTATTTGGGGCGACAGTTATTATGACTTCTGGCACACGAAGTTCGAGCTGAAAATCGGTGATGTTGAAATTTTAAAAGAGTCACTAGAACATCTAGTTAACGACGCCTTAATGGTTATCTTTTTCTTTGTTGTTGGTTTAGAAATTAAATCTGAGATGGTTGAAGGAGATTTGAACAACCCTAGAGTTGCGGCTCTTCCAGCTATAGCTGCCGTTGGCGGAATGTTAGTGCCAGCTTTAATCTATTATTTCGTGACAGCTGGAACAGATGGTTCTGGAGGTTGGGGTATTCCAATGGCAACCGATATTGCGTTTGCTCTTGGAGTCTTGGCTCTTATGGGATCTAGAGTGCCCCAAAAATTAAAGCTATTTCTTCTTACACTTGCAATTGTTGATGATATTGGCGGAATTTTAGTGATCGCTATCTTCTATTCAGAAGGCATAAAATTTGACTGGTTATCGCTGGCTGTCAGCCTGGTAGTAGTAATAGTTCTTTTGCGCAAATTAAGGGTTTGGTATATGCCCGTATATTTTGTCATAGGATTATTTGTTTGGTATGCAACCCTAAAATCTGGTGTTCATGCAACAATTTCTGGTGTTGTACTAGGTGTCTTGACCCCAGCAAAACCATTAATTGGGCGGCGAGCGTTTGAAACAGTTCAAGACATCGTGAGCGGTGAGATAGCAGATCCAGTTGAACTCAGAGAAACAGGTTGGAAAGTTAAAGAGTCAGTAGCTGTAACTACTCGTTTGACTAATTTATTAACTCCTTGGACTGGGTTTATTATTATCCCAATTTTTGCATTAGCAAATGCTGGCGTTCAGTTATCAACAGATTCATTAAGTTTAGTCACTAGCTCAAAAATTTCTTTGGGTGTAATTCTTGGCTTAGTTGTAGGGAAACCATTAGGTATATTGTTGTTCACCCTTTTCGCTGTAAAATCAAAAATAGCTGTTCTTCCAAAAGAGATTTCTTATAGCCACATTCTTGGGGGAGGCGCAGTAGCTGGAATAGGGTTTACACTTTCGCTATTTATTGCCAAGTTGGCATTTAAAGCGCCTGACCAAGAAGAAATATTGAATGAATCAATTATCGGTATTCTTGTTGCATCACTTTTGGCCACTGTATTTGGATTTATCATATTGAGTAGATGTAAACCTACAGAAACTGAAACTAGTTTAAGCTAATGGCGGGTTCAAACTCCGAAGCTCTTGGAATCAAGATCAATTCACTTTTTTATAAATATTATGATTCTGACCTCGGACTGCTTAAAGACATAAATATCGAATTTGATAAAGGATCTATCACAGCAATTATTGGCGCAAGTGGGTCAGGTAAATCTACTTTGCTCAAACTTATCGCAGGATTAATGAAGCCTAGCTCTGGTGAGATTATTTTGAGTGACGAGTCCGGTAGCCTATTAGACCATACCGTTTGGCATCCTCAAGATGATCTGCTTCTGGCATGGAAAAGAGTCATGGGTAACGCGACTTTTGCAGCTGAATTGTCTGGAGTAGATAAAAAGACTGCACAGCAAAATTGCAGAATATTGTTAGATGTATTTGGTCTGGTTGGAAAAGAAAAACTTTGGCCGTTCCAATTATCAGGTGGCATGAAACGGCGGGTGGCTCTACTCAGATCCTTTTTAGTACCTAAACCTATTCTGCTTTTAGACGAGCCGTTCAGCTCATTAGATACCTTAACAAGAACAAAATTAGGATACTGGCTAGAGTCTGTCTGGAGAGATGATGGCCGGACATTGGTGCTAGTAACTCACGACATTTCAGAAGCATTAATGCTGGCTGATAAAATAGTAGTTCTTGGATCTGATGGCATTATTAATCATGTTGAAGAGCTGAATTGGCCAAGGCCAAGAAATAAAGAGATCAGAAGTAGCCGTGAATTTAATGCTGCCTATCTCAGGCTTGAATCGTCTTTGAGCTAAATTTTAATGTACATCCATAAAAAATAGGGGGGGCACCGAATAATCAGTACCCCCCCTAAAGTGCAATATAATTTGGATTTAATTAGCAGGTTCTTGAATTATTGGATTGTTTTGTTCGAACTCTTCTAAATCCTTTTCAAGCTGATTAAAGAGATCGTCTAACTCTTCATCAGTCGGGCTAACTGGACTAGTTGTTGTGCTTTCAGCAGAAAAAATTGATTCTCCGAAGTCTTCTAAAGCAAATGGGTCAGTGTTCAGAAGGTCATCTTGAAGATCATCAAGTTGATCGATCTCTTCTGGAGTAAGAGCCTTCATATAGTCCACGGCTATGTAGTAAAAAGTTGGTGCACCACTTACATACCATTTACCATCACGTTCAACTACGGTAAGCCCAGGAGTTTCCAGGTCACTGAATATATCAGAGGTAGTCTCTTGATATTCTATCCAGAAAGCTATAGTGCCTGAATCGTCGCATTCTCTACTAGATTCAGTTTCGCCGTCTAATGTGTAAGAAAGCTCGACACAATCTCCATCAACTCTAAAGTCTCCAGATACTGTTTCTCCGTCGACTGTGAGCGACCCAGAACCTGACAAAGTCTCTGAATCGATTGTAAATTCGCCATTAACTGTTTGGGCTCCATCATTAAATTTGACTGTCCCTTTAGCTATACCGTCAGATTCTTGAACGTTTATGTCAAATGATCCTTGGTTAGATCCTGAGATGTCGCCATTAGCAGTGAAAGAAGAATCATCTAAACTAAATTCAATATCAACTGAATCGAAGCCGTCATCGAATTGAAAGTCGCCTGACATTGCTGTAGGAATCGCTACTGTTCTGCCGTCGCGTTCTTCTGATCTTGCTTCAAAGTTCAGATCCCAAGAGAATCCTTCGTCTGCAGCCTGTGCTTTAATGTCTCCAGCTTCATCTAACTCTGGCTGTATAAGACTCCAGTAGTCGTACATAGCTCTAAACTCTTGTGGGTCCATTATCGCTGCAGTTGCCTCAAAGTCTAGGTCAGTAAGTCTGTCCATAAATAATGTTAATGCTTCTTCAGGGCTGTCTGCTCCTTGTGGTTGAAGAGGGTTGGCAAAGTCTGGTTTTTCGGCTCCAGCGTCTTTTCTTGCAGCTTCAGCAATTGAATAGTAAAGGCTGATGTAATATCCGCCGTCCTCTTTAACAGCAACAAGTGAAAGTGGTTCGTCTGAAGTTTCCGAAGAATCTACACCAGTATTTGTTGTAGAAGTTACATACGATGTTGGCGTGAATGAAATAGTTGAAACTTCAACTTCTCCATTAATGTTGTCTTGGTTAGCTCGGGTGCCTCTCAGAGCATTTAATTTTGTTGGATCTGATGTAATTTGGATTTTTCCGCCAGTGAAGTTAATCTCTTGAATGTCTTCAAAGCCTTCAACTAGAGGTTGTGATTCGTATTCGATTGGCTCAACTACTTCAATTTTAATTGTGTCACCTAAAGAGAAGTTGTCATCTTCATAAGCCGCATCTGATAAGTATTCGAGGCGTACAAGTTCTTTAACTACTGCGTTAGCAGGCTCTATTGTGCTTTCAAATTCTGAAGGGAGCATGACTTCTATAAGGCCAAGCGGGTCTTCTTGGTCAAGCGCTGCCACGAATGCATCTGCGGCAGCTTCTGGAGTGTCTTCACCATTTTTGTCAAATACTGTGAATTTTAAGGCTGCCCCAATACCTCCTAAAAGTACAACTGCTGCAGCGACTAGAGCGCCGCGCATAAGCCATTTGTTGCCACCTGAAGACCCAGAGTTGTCGTTTGTCTGTATTGGGACTTGTTGCGTTGCGTTCTGGCCTCCTGATGGGTTCCATACTGGTGCGGCGACTGTTGGATTTTGTTGAGGGGCTTGTTGCTGTGGAGGGTTCCATGCAGGAGCGGCTACTGTTGGGTCCTGTGGTGGGTTCCAAGCCGGTGCAGCTACCGTTGGATCTTGCTGAGGGGGTTGTCCCTGAGGAATAAATCCTGGGTTCTGATTCTGTCCAGGATCTGGGTTGTTCGTATCGCTCATCATCTCTCCACATTAATTGGTTAATTAGTCTGGGTTTTAAGTTTCTTTGTTAAATATAAAATCCCAGATGTACCAACTATAGTCACTCCTGTTCCTGCTATCGACATCGCTGGTCCAATCTGTAGCCCCAGGAACCATAAAGTTAACGTACCTGTAATACAAATTATAATACTTGAAAGAATTAGTACCCATCCGGACGACTTTTTATACTTTGTGACTAGTGTGATCGAACTAGCAAATATAGCTGCTGGTAAGAAAATCCATATGCCTTTAAATACTGTCGCTAAAGCTAAATCTGTTGTATCAAATAGCTCTGCAGCTTCTAATATGTCAAAGCTGTTTCGATTTCTGGATCCAATGGTTACCCACGTCATCCATACAGATATTTGGGTGACGAACATACCTAGATAAGTCAAGATATAAGCAATTACTATTTTTTTATTCTGTAACTCTTGTCGCTTCTGATTCTGGATCACCAGGTAAGACTACAGAATCTTTCGCAATGTTGCTTTCAGGCAGTCTTGAATTAGGAGAAATTAAGCTTACAGCTCTTGTTGTGTCTGGAAATTCGAGTCTTGAAATTGTGCCGCTTTGTTCTAAAACAAATATTTCTTTGTCAACTTCACCAAATGAGATAACGTTTTGAGGATCTCGATCTAAGTTCAGTTTTCTTGCTATTACCCTGCCATCTGGAAGTACTTCTAAAGCTCGTATCCCTTGATTGCAATAGTCAGCAAATAGATACAATCCTTCAATAGGTTTATCAACATTGCCGTTAATTCTGTATGCTAATAGTTCACCTCTGTATACGTAACCGCCAACTACTGAGCAGCTTCTTGAATCTGTTTGGTAACTATAAATAGGCCCTACGTGATCATCGGGAGGTGTTCCGCCTTCAAAACTGGTATTGCCTTCCATTAAGTTCCATCCTAAATTGGCTCCTCGGCCTGCAAAACTGGTTCTTCTTTTTAGAAGTGTTATTTCTTCTTCAGTATTTTGTCCGACATCGCCTATCCAAAGATCTCCAGTGTCACTATCAAAGGAGAACCTCCAAGGGTTTCTGACTCCATACAACCAGATTTCTGGTAGTCCTTGGTTTGGTTTGTCTTTGAATGGATTGCCTACTGGGATTGTATAGTCGCCATCTTCTGTTTCTCCAGGGTCAATTCTTAAGATGGAACCTAGAAGAGTTTGGGTGTTTTGGCTATTCTTATCAGGATCACCGCCACCTCCTCCGTCACCTAGAGCAATGTAGAGAAATCCGTCTGGCCCGATAGTGATTTGACCTCCGTTGTGGTTAGTTTGTGGTTGGCTGACTGTCAGCAAAATTCTTTCGCTGGAACGTCGAGCAAAGTTTCCTTGCATATCGTATTCTGCTATGACGGTGTCACTATTAAGGTTTGTGTAACTCACATACAGTTTGTTGCCATTTGTTGAGAATGCAATTCCTAAAAGTCCACCTTCGCTACCAACACTTACTTGATCTGAGATATTTAGAACCGTTTGATTGGCTAATTGAAAATATTCTGTTTCTGTAACTCTGATTAGTTCGCCTACTGCATTAGGAGCCCTTCGAGAACTTCTATGTTTGATTAACGACCTTGCAAGTAATTTAACAGTTCCGGATCGTTCAGCGATCCATAGATCATCTTCTCCAAGTCGAGAAGTGATAACAGTTGGTTCTTCGGCTTGCACGATCTCGCGTAATATCAGTTCTTCATCTTCCCAATCTGGTGTTGGTAATGGCCCTAGATCTTCTGCAACGGTTGTTTCAGTGTTTTCAAGAGTGGTTCTTTCTTCTGGTAGTGTCTGTCGGCCCGTTGAGCTTGGGGTTTCAGTAACACATGAAGATAAAGCAATTAGAGTGCTTAAAATTGTTGCTTGCCAGATCTTTTTCAACTCAAACCTTTCTAACACTACTAATCTTATCAATACAGTGTGATAGTCGGCTAGCTCTTTTGTAATCTTAATTTGTTTCTCAAAGAGTGCTCTTAAGGTGATAGGTGTGTTACTGCGATAGTCTTTAGTGATGATTGGGTTATTGCAGAACAGGCTTTCTGGTATGAGTGCGGATCGTGTAGCTTTACGTTTTCTTTTAATATCATTTATCAATGTTTTTAATCATCAATTATTTTTGTTTATAGGTCAAAGTGTGTTTGATGTTAAGCCGTGGTTGGCTAATATTTTTGCTGCCTGTTTAGCTGCAATTCCAGCTTATTTTATGAGTAGATATTGGGTTTGGCAGGTTACCGGAAAAAGTAGCTTAAAGTTTGAAATACTTCCGTTCTGGGCTGTTTCTTTGCTTGGGCTTATTATTTCTACATTGTCTGTAAGATTTGCTGAGTCTCTGATGCAAAGCTGGATTTTGTTTCAAGCAGCTAGCTTTGCAGGCTATTTAATTGCTTGGGTCATCAAATTTATTCTTCTTGGAAGAGTTTTTAAACAGAACTCTAAGCCTGAGTATGAAATTATTGATTGCTGGAATGTGGATGGTCCAGCGGAATCATAATTAATTTGTTGTCTTAAACTTGTTTGTTATCCCGTGCTTGACCAGGATCTAATTGAAGACAATCCGGGATATGCTAGCTTAGCTCGTTCACAATCGTCCAGTCCAACTCGCCTAGATCTTGTTCCATTGCATTATTAAATATTGTGTGTGCACTATCGAGTAAAGGTGTGTCTAGATTCTCAGAAAGTTGTTGAGCGTAACCTAAATCTTTTGTTATCCATTTAACAGAGAAAGACACCGGGTCAGGCTGGTTTTTATAACAGTCATGTGCAATTGTGGTCGATACACCTCCTGGGCGGTCTACTAGAGCGTTGCCAACTGCTTCAATATCCATATTTGCTTGTTCAGCAATTTTCATAACTTCGCCGTATGCAGATAAATGTATTCCTTGAAGCATGTTTAAAAGTAGTTTGTATCTGGTTCCATGGCCAGCTGGTCCAAAGTAGAAAACTTTGCCAGCTACTGCATCTAGAATCGGGCGTGTGGTCTCTAGAAGTTCAGCATTGCCCCCGACGAGCATTGTTAAGTTGCCGGTTTCTGCCCCGATGCGGCCTCCGGTTAATGGCATGTCAAAAAACCTTAGATTTTGTGTTTCACATTTTGTAGCTAATTCGTCAACCCATTCAACTGAGAGGGTTGAACTTGCTATCAGTATTTGGTTTTCTGTTGCCGTGCTCAGAATTCCTGTTGTTGGATCTAGCCAAACATGGCGTGATGATTCATCGTTAGCTGTAACTTCAAATACAATATCGGATTGGCTTGTAACTTCAGCTGGAGAAGAACACGCAACTGCACCCAGATTTGTGAACTCTTCACATTTGCTAGCTGTTCTGTTCCAAACATTTACTGTGTAACCATGTTTTAGAAAATGGTTGCACATGCCAGAACTCATTATGCCTAAGCCGACTATTCCAATTTTTGTGTTCTTGTCCATGGAGTAATCTTAGTTGCTTTTTAATCTATGGTTACAATTATATTGGTGTGTTTTTGATGAAGAGTTTATGTGCCGCTTAACATCGATTTCTTGACGCTAATATGTATCTAGTGGATTCGTATTCAATAGATAACATTAACTATGACGTTAAAGGTTTGCCCGATGGTTCTAGTGATAATTTAATTATTTGGGCGCATGGTTGGGGTCATAACTCTAAATCATTTGCTCAGCTAGCAGAATCTATGTCTAACTTAGGGACCTCGTATCTTCTCGATTTGCCAGGTTTTGGGAGCTCTAAAGAACCTGATTCTGTGTGGGGCACCGATGAATATGCACAGGTGTTCTCTGAATTTATACGGCTGAATTCAAAAGATAGAAGAGTGTTTTGGGTTGGTCATTCCTTTGGTGGATCTGTTGGAGTTAAATTAGCTGGAGTTTACCCGGATCTTTTGTCTGGTTTAGGTTTAATTGCTTCGGCTGGTCTTCGTTCTCAGAGAAGTGTTCCAAAAAAAATCTATGTTTGGTCACGAATAAAAGCGTTTAAGTTAGCGAAAAAAATTGCGACACTGTTTGGGGTTAAGCATGATCGTTTATATGAGATCTTTGGGAGCACTGATTATAAACAGGCAGGGTCGATGCGAAAAATTATGGTTAAGACAATAAACGAAGATTTGTCTCAAATTGCACCAAAAATTTTATGTCCAACTAGCATAATTTATGGAGCAGAAGATACAGCGACACCACCTGTTTTTGGTGAGAGGTACGCAGCGTTGATTAAGAACTCTGATCTTAGCATTTTGCCGAAGCAGGATCATTATTCTTTAATAGGTGATGGCCGACATTTAGTTGTTAAGCGGCTAAAAGATTTAGTTAATGCTAAAGCTAAGTGAACTATCTCATAACTGCTAGTCAGAAAGATAACCTAGATATATGGATTTAATCGCTATTGCTGTTGCTTGTATTGGTTTTTTGTTCTTCGCTTACCGTCGTCTGCTTAGGTATTTGCATATGCTTCAACAGGATGATTACAACAATAAGCGTTTTATTAAATGGATGTTTAGTAGTGGCTCTATTGATAAGTATTTATCAGCCATCCTCATCGTAATAGCTGTTGGCGCTTTTTTTCTTCGGGACAGTGTCGACCATAGTTGGATTTCTGTTGGCATTGGTGTTCTGTTTTTGGGTTGGTCCTTTATTGAGTCGGATCCTCGGACAGCGGCTAAGAAAAAACTTGTTCTCACTAAACGAGCGAAGCGGATTTTATATGCAGGATTAGGAGTTTGTTTGCTGGTAGCTGTTGTGGTTGGGTCTGTGTTTGGAGTTTATGGGTGGGCGATTGCGGTGCAACTTATTCCCTTTGCTTTGTGTGACGGTAATTTGTTGCTTAGGCCGTTCGAGAAAAAAATTCAGAACAGATTCCGTGGTGAAGCGGTTGAGAAATTAAACTCTGTTAGTCCTAAGGTTGTTTCAGTAACTGGTTCTTTTGGAAAGACTTCCGTTAAACATATTGTTGGTCATGTTCTTACACTGAATGCTAAGGCGCTGATGACTCCCGGAAGCGTTAATACTGAGATGGGTGTCTCTCGAATTATCCGTGAGCAATTAAATCCTGGTACTCAGTTTTTTGTTACTGAGATGGGTGCTTATGGTATTGGCTCTATTGAGCGTCTTTGTAAATTTACTCCACCAGATGTTGGGATTATTACTGCTATTGGTGCCGCCCATCTTGAACGTTTTGGAAGTTTGGAAAATACTGCAAAAGCAAAATTTGAACTAGCTGAAAGCGTTCTCGCTGAGCCTGATGGTCTGATGATTTTGCATGAAAGTGTTATGAAATATGGCAACAATTTTGATTTTGTAACGAGTAATCGTGACAGAGTTACCGTTGTTGGTGATTCCTCTGAATCTGATTTAGTTATTACTCGTAGACAACAAACCGCTGATGGTCTAGAAATTGATATTACGTGGCAGGGTGAGCCTTATTCGCTTTTTTCTGTTCTTTATGGTTCTCATCATGGAGATAATATGGCACTTGCTTTTGCTACGGCTGCGGTTGTTGGTATTGACCCGAAAAAGATTGTTGCTTCTTTAAAGTCGGCTCCTCAGATCAAACATAGGTTAGAGGTTAAGAAGCAGCCTGATGGAACGGTTTATATTGATGACGCTTTTAACTCTAACCCTAAAGGTTTTGAGGCCGCTATGCGTTTGATGAAAAAGATTACACCAGATACTTCTAGGAGTATTTTAGTTACTCCAGGAATTGTTGAGCTTGGCCATGATCACGATTCTGTTCATAAGAATTTAGGTAAGTTAGCGGCCGAGATGGCAGATGTAGTTGTAGCAGTTAACCCGGTGCGTGTTCCTACTTTTGTTGAGGCTTTGAATAATGCTGGTATTGAGTTGGTTGAGTTTGATTCGTTTGCTGAGGCTGATGTTTGGTTAAGGTCAAACGTTGTTCCAGGTGATGTGGTTCTAATCGAAAACGATTTACCCGATTTGTTTAACGAGCCTTTGAATATCTAATAGTTAGCTGATTTTTAATTTTCTATGAGACAATTTTTTGAATCATAATATTAAATCACTTATTGTCAGACATTCAATTTTTTTAAAATTATGTCGCTCAAAGTAATGTCAATGCCTAGAATTAGTTCTATATATATTGAGCGGCAAAAGTATGGCGGATGAAATAACGGAAGATGTGTTTGCTTATCTTGAGCAAAGGCCAAGTGAAGCATTCGATGATTATTTTGCTCAGATATCAACCTGGACAAATTCAAAACATGTTTTCCGGGCCATTCAATATTTGACTGAGAATCCTGTTCTTTCTCTTGAACAGCAAGTTGTGCTAAAATCTTTTGTTAAAAAACAACTTATCCAAAATTCGCAATCAAAGCAGAACCCATGGTGGGCTGTTCTCGAACAGGTGTATATCGCTTATCCTGAAAAGTCTTCAAATATGGCTTTGGAATTAATGTGGCAATTGGGTAAGTCAATCGAATTAGTTAAATCAGGGGCATTGCCTCTAGCAGTTGAACATTCAAGCCTCGTTTCGAGTTCAGCATTAGGTTTATTAATGTATTTGATGGTCGATGAAGGTGTACTATGTGCAATCACAAGCGAGGCTCTTTTGCTGGTTATAGATGATAAAACTCCGCGATTCTTCAAAACATGTGCTCAATCATGTTTATTAGGTGCTATTAATAATCCAAATGCTAGCGATAGATTATTTGGAATCGTAATTACAGAGATTGAAGCAGATATTGAACGTCTGGATTCAAACAAAAGATCGGAGCCTCTAGTAGCTTGGATTGCACGTTGGGAGCAGGCAATACGTTCGTTAGTGGCAGTTGGTGCGCTTGACTTCCAGCAAATACGTGATTTAGATCTGCTAAAAGCTGGTTTGAAACTGAAGAGCGAAAAACATTTACCTATTGTGCAAGCATCTGATCCGATAAGGCTTGGTTATGGACTATAAACACAGCTTCCTAAGAAATGTTTATCCTGCCCGTTGAGTCTTTGAATGTTTAATTGATTGTTATAGTTAATAAAAAGCATAAAAATTAAATTGGGAGTCTAAGTGAAAAAAGTTGCTGTATTATTTGGTGGGATATCACCCGAGCATGATGTAAGTATTATTTCTGGTATGCAGGTAATGGATGCTTTAGATCCAGAAAAATATGAAGTAATCCCTGTATATATATCTACTAAGGGTCAGTGGTACACAGGCGAAATTCTTCGAGATCGTGAAACGTATCTGCCTACACAACAACATTTTGATCAACTAACTAAGGTCACTTTAGACGTTTCACGCGAAGGAACTCCGAAACTAATTAGTTCTTCTAAAGGTTTACTTGGAAGTAAACGCACAACGATAGCCTTTGATGTAGCAATGCCTATTTTCCATGGCCTTATTGGTGAAGATGGAAATATTCAGGGTGTTTTTGAAACCGCTAATGTTCCTTATACAGGTATGAGGACATTAGGTTCAGCTGTGACAATGGATAAAGTGGCAACTAAACGGATCTTGGCTGAAGCTGGTGTTCCCGTTCTAGATTATCGAACTATTCGCCGCCCTTCGCAAGGGCTGTTGATTACTGAAGAAGAGTTAGATAAACAATTAAATGGTTTTGAATTTCCTGGTTGCGTTAAACCTAACCATTTAGGTTCTTCAATTGGTGTGGCTAGGGTTGATAGTCTTGCTGAACTTTCAGAAGTCTTACCTGAAATTTTCAAATACGATGACACAGCATTGTTGGAGCCGTTCGTAGAGAACTTGGCTGAGATGAACGTGGCTGTCAGGCGTGATGGGGAAGTAGTAAAGACTTCAGCAATCGAAAAGCCTAAATTCACCGATGACTTATTGGATTTCAAAGATAAGTACATGAGCTCTGACGGCGGTAAAAACGGTGCAAAAAATGGTGGCTCAAAAACTCCGGGTCAATCATCAGAAGGAATGCTTTCTTTAACTCGTGAGCTTAACCCTGAATTGGGTGAGCTCGATGGCCGTCTTCGTGAAATGGCAGAAACTGTATTTGAACAGATTGATGGTGCAGGGGCCCCTCGTTTAGATTTTATATCTAACGCTGAAACGGGAGAAGTTTGGTTCAACGAATTAAACCCAATTCCTGGATCTTACGGGTTTTTTCTATGGGAAGCATCGGCTGAGAACACATTGTTCTCAGAGTTACTCGATGACTTAATTGAAGAAGCAGTAACTCTTCACGCAGGTCGACAGTTGCCTAACGACCCAACTCCTGAAGAAGCCCGAATATTTAAACGCCGCGGCTAGGTCAAAGTTTGATGTCTCTGGGTGAGGGCATTTACTGCTAATTCGTGCTGCATGATAAATCCAGGTTTGATCGTTAATATTTTATCTATTAGTTTCATGCCTTCTCTAACTGCTTCTTGATTAGAGCATTGATCAGGATCGTAGTCCTCGAATGCATCTAGTAGCAGATGAGCTGATCTATACAGAATTGATCTTGTGCGCTCAGTTTGGGGAACTTCTTTTATATACACATAAACAAGTTTCAGAACTTCTAGAGAATTTGCAAAATGGAGAGCAAAATCAACTGGACGAACGGCTTCAGGAAAATTGCTTAAAGCAAATGACATTATGTCTAATTTTCTTAGATGAATGTCAGTCTTTATTGCCATTTCGTCTGAAACATAAATAGTAAAAACATCTAATAAAGAATCAAAGCGTCGCCCCATCTCATCGGGTTCTATCCCGACCTCATTCGGGTTCATTTTTTTGAAGTTTTGGACCTTAATTAGTAGGTTTCTTGTTTTGTAAGCTAGATCTAATTTGTTTTGTGCAGTTTTAATGTCAATTTCAAAAATTTCACCACTAAATGGAAAACTGCCAGTTGTTGTATCCATAATTCCGCCTAATTCAATTGTACAACTTGATTAACTAGTTATTTCTAAATCAATTACATTCATTATTAGTAAACAAAGTTTTGTCCAAATTAAATGTTATGAATTTTCACCCTCTGCAATACAGTACTCAAACAGGAACGAGGATATCGATGTGTTTGGATTAATGGCAGTGTGGCTTTCAGCCAAAATTGGTGTAAACAGATTAATATAAGATCCTTATGTTAGAGGCATGTTTTTCCTGGTTGTTATGTTTGTCGCTGGTGGAACGGTTTATATGTCATCATTGGAATTGGTTTCTTTGCAGCGTTTGTTACCCACATTGCTAATCATATGATTGAAGCGCGATTAGAACATTTAGAAGAATCTAAAAAAAGATAAAGACTAGGCTAACTCAATCATGATCCAGTTCTTCTTGAGACTGCCGGTGCAGAACCCTTTGTTGTAGCCATAGTCAAAAGGGCTCCAACAAATGGCGTCACAAACAATACAAAGATTGGTATCCAAACAATTCTTTGAAAATAATCTTTTATTCCTCGGAACTCACCTATTGCAGAATAACCATCGGAATAAAAGTAATCGACACTAATTAAAAATGTCATCCCAGCTACACAGAATATGTATGCCAGTAAGAGGGCGGCTCCGAGATGGAAAAAAGCTTGAGTTGACAAGAAGGTTCGTCTGAACTTTGGAGGGGCGCCAACAGAGCTTAGTATTTCGATCTCATTATTAGATTCAACTGATAAGAACACAGTAATTGCTCTCATTATTAGAACTGAAATAAGAACTATCAATAGTGTCCACAGAAGTTGTTCTTGCCACGCACTTGAAGGTTGGTCAAATAAACTTCCATCAAAGGGCATGTAGAAACCTTGAGATTGAAGCTGATTCGCTGACTCTCTAGTCAAGTCATCTTGCAGAGTGACTATTTCTAAATAGTCAACTTGATTGCCCGTTATCTGGGAAGCATTCGCTTCAGAAACAAGAACCCATGGACCGCCTGAAGGGACAATTTGGCTAACAAAGTAATCGAACTCCTCATCAGCGACCTTAGTATATTCAGCGAATTCTTCATTGCGTAAATCTATGAATTCCTTGCCCCCTTCGTAATAAGAGCTGTCAGCTATCAGACTGTTTGGTTTCTCTAAAGCTTCTGAGATCGAAGAGGTTCCGAAGAAATCAATCAGATCTTTGTTAGCAATTATCACATCGATTTGGTTTCTGTCTTGATCAAACTTCTCAACTGCTTTGATTGTGATCTTGTTCATTTCTTCTAGTTCACTATCGATCCCATTAAGGTCAATATTCCAACCGTTAGAAAATTCTGTAGTTTGATTTTTTAGGCTCTTGACAGCGAATTGACCTTTACTGGGCAGGGTTTCGAGTATCGATTTCTGCCCAGGTTCTATATAAAAATCGTAACTTCTTGAGTTACCTAAATTCAGCTGAATAATAACCAAACCTATTGCAATAACTAAAATCAGAGGACTTATTGTTAGGGCCATTCTTATTCTGTTGCGCAAAGCAGAAGTGGTAACGTATCTAGACGTTATAGGTAGCCTATTGAATAGAGGTTTTAGCATGCTTAATATTCCAACCCCAAATAATGACGCTCCGAATAGAAGAGCGGGTATCAAAAGAACGCTCCCTCCAGTAAATAAGAAAAAAGGCCCAGCTATAAATGCGACAACTAAAAGTATTACTGCGCCAACAATAATAGATTTTTTGCCACTTTCAGATTCTTTATTATTTGCTTTAGCGACAGGAGACACGGCTCTTTGTGCAACTTTATGAGAAGGATACCAAGCTGCTAAACCAGCACAAAAAGTTGAAACAAGTATAGGAATCAGAAAGTCTTGTACTTTATAAACTGCAGTATCTGGCGCTATAGGACCGTCAAGAAAAGTGCTTCCAGTCCAAGAGAAAATATTTTTAAAGAATATGGTAAAGGTAACGGCTGTGATTCCTGCAGCAATTGCGGCGATCAAAGATATTAGTAATGCTTCAAAGACAACAACTAGGCTAATCTGGCTCGGTTTTGCTCCAATTGTATTTAATCGGTAGTACTCTTCTTCTCTTCTCTTTGTACTTATGATGAATGAAATAATCGAAATTAGCGAAACTAAGATTATGAAAACCGTTGAAATACTTCTTATTCCTGGACCATATGAATATGTTACGTATTCTTTAGTGTTTAGTACATATTCCGATAGCCCCTTATCAATTGAATCTAATGATCGTTTGACTTTTGTGACATCCTTTTCTTTGATCTCAATATAACTTTTATCTGTGTTGGAATTAAAGTCAACTGGTTCAATGAACTCAGATGATGGTTGAATAAAGATCTTATTATGGTCAAACTTTGTATCAACAATGCCTACTACCTTGACATCCTCAGAGCTTGTTTCACCAAATTTATCCCCTATTTCTAGTCCCAATTCTTTAGCAGCTTGAGATGAAAGAACCACTTCATTTTCTTCTGGTTTTTCGCCGATTAGACTATTTACTTGTCCACTGGCCAGTGCTTTTTCTAGATCGAGTGAGTCTATTTCGAAGTTATATCTTCTGTTTGAGATGCTGCTTATTTGACGCAGTTTGTAGTCGGCGCCACTTAGTTCAACAGCTTTTAAAATATTATTTCTTCGCTCAGACTCCCAATACTCATAAGAACCCATTGCAAGGTCATCTGTATCCAGTATAACTTCTTCGATTTCGTCCCAGGTTTCAGTTGAAGTTTCAAGATTATTTTCTGTTTCATCTTCAGTAATTGTTTCAGACTCGTCAATAGTGGAGGTTAATGGGGGAGCTTGAACGACTGGTTCAGCGGCGATTTCATCGTAGTAACCTTCTTCGATAAAAAGGTTATCAAAATAATAAGTACTAAAAGGAACAACATATTCAGCCTCACCAAAGGTTGCGTTCTTTACGGCTTCTCTTTCGTTTGCAGAACTATGAGCGATATTTACAAATATAGAGATAGTCAGAACAATAAAAATTAAGAAGAGTACAAGTGAATGCTGTCGGACAGATCTTAACGCATCACGAAATACAAGACGAGCGATTGAAATCATTATGACTCCTTCTCATCTGAATCTATAACGGCCGAATTCTTCGAGCTATTTTGTGAAACTTCTTCGATCTTTCCATCTTTAAGTCTCACTATTCTATTTGCATAAGCCGCTAGCTCTGGATCGTGAGTAACTACAGCGACGGCTGTACCTTCTTCAGCTATCTCAGCTAACAGGTCCATTACACCCCTTGCTGTAAGATCATCTAAAGCTCCCGTTGGCTCATCGGCTAAGAGTAATTGTCGAGGACCAACTATTGCCCTTGCAATCGCAACTCTTTGTCTTTGCCCACCGCTTAGTTCTTTTGGAGTTCTATTTGCGAGTTCTTCAATCCCAACTCTTCTTAATGCTAGCATCGCAAGTTCGTCAGCTTCAGATTTTTTTGTGCCATCAAATTCAAGAGGTATAGCAACATTTTGCTGAGCCGTTAATGCTGGAATCAAATTTAAATTCTGAAATACATAGCCAATAGTGTTACATCGGAGGGAAGACAATTTCTTTGTATCTATGATTGTTAGAGAGTTGCCAAGTACGTAAACGTCACCAGCTGTTAAAAATTCTAGTCCACCTGCAATGTTTAGCAGCGTTGACTTGCCTGAACCACTTCTGCCAGTTATTGCCACCATCTCGCCTTTTGAAATTGAAAAGTCGATACTGTCTAGTGCTCGTATTGTGTTCGGGCCGTCTCGAAATTCTTTGACCGCCGAATCAAATTTTAAAACAACTTCATCTTTGCTGCTCATTATTTACCCTTACCTTTTGTAGTTTCGTTTATTCTTTCTTCTGCAATGTCAAGCCAAGTTAGTTCTGCTTTGAGATTTGCTATTAGTCTCTCGATGTGGAGAATGTCTGCTTGGCTATTAGATTTGCGTCTTCGTTCAGTTGCATCTTGGAGGCTTTGCATACTGGATCTTCTTTGAGCCGCTATTGTTTTTTCTGGGTTAACAACATCAGTTGCTGTGGCCATCAGAATTTTCATTGATAATTCGTCGCGAGTGGAAATTGTTCTTTCCACTGAATCTGTTAGCCAACCCAGTAATTCTTCGTTGCCTTTGTGGGTGATCTCATAAGATGGTCGCCCTTCTTCGTCTTCTCCTATTGATGTGACTAGTCCATCGCGTTCCATTCTTGAAAGAGTTGTATATACCTGTCCTACGTTAAGTGGCCAGGCATTACCTGTTGCTTCTTCGAACTCGATTTTTAATTGGTATCCATACGATGGGCCTTTGGCCAGTAAAGATAAGAGTGCTTCTTTGATCATGTAACCTGCCTTGTTGCATATCGAGTATACATACTGAATATGCAACAAGCAACGGCAACAGAGAAAATAACGAAAAAGGTTATCTATGTTGGTGTCGGGAACTTGTAAAATCCTTGCATTGGGGTCTGACCCCTTTGCAAGTAAAACTTGGATCTTATGGTATTTGGTGGTTTGGGAATAACATTGAAGGCCTACAGTTTTTTCAAAGATTTACGAATTAGGGTTTATTCTTTTTCTTCAGCATGGGGCCCAGGGCAAGGCTGATTTTCTGGATCTGGTGAACCTTCACCGGTTGCTCCAGGAGTTATTTCAGGGTTGGCGCAGCTAAGTAAAAACTCAAGATCTATTTCAGTCTCAGTTCCAGCCTCAGCGGCTTCATGCATGTGTTCAACCCACTCTTCATATCCTGGGAGTGTTTCGTCTTCATCGGAAAGAATTGCTCGTTCATGATAGATGACCATTTCTAGATGCTCAAGCGACATAGCGTTTTCTTGTGCAGGCATGTTGCCCTTAGCTCCAGCGACTCTTCTAGTTCCATCAGCTCTTGGAGCGCCATATTCTTGTCCAGTTATTGCTGCTGAACCTCGGGCTACGTGAACCATTTGATCGATTGGTTCAGGAAATGTTTCAAGAACTTCACCTTCAGAGAGTTTGTAGCCGCTTCCGCCGCCACCGTCTCCTCCGTGGCAGCCCGCACAGCCTCCTGAAACTTCGTAGGTTTCTAGCGCACCAATAAGTAATGCGTCTTCGGTTTCAGGTTGTTGCATTGTTCCAGCAAATCCAAATGCCCAAACAGGTATAACGGCAACTACTGGCATAGCCCAAATAGGTATTTTTTTTCGGTTTTGAGCAGCTTTAACGTATTCGGGAACTTGTTTCTCAGGTTCAGATTTTGCTTCTAGATAAGGTAAATCGGCTGTAAGGGCGGCAATAGCGTCATCGGCTGGAGAGGATTTAGTAACAGCAGTGCTAGCAGAGGCTTCTGCACCCTTGGACGGGGCATCACTGGTTTCAGGCATATCTAGCCCAAGCTTGGCTGCCTTAGCTTCTCGGCTTTTTTTTAGAAGATATTCTGGGATTTCACTCAATTTTTCTGAACCTGTATCTAAAAATATTACTCAGCTGAGGTTATCTCAGGATTGTGTCGAATACACATATTTTGCGGTCTGAATATGTCAATCGTTAAAAAAAATTTGTTACATCTGAAATAATATCTAATAGAGCGTTTAGTTCCATTACTTTAGTAGTAGATTGTTTTCGCAAACATATTGTTCTAAAGCTGGGTAGGCTTAAATCTAGTGGTCGCATTTGTAACTTCTCTCCTTTTCTCAATAGCAATGACAGCAGGCGTATTTTGGTACGCAAAGAGAAGGCCGGAAGGAACCCCAGTGACTTGGGGTGAAGCTATGCTTGGCTCTGCTTACATTTTTTTCTTGGTGTTTCTTATCTATGGTGTAGTTCCACACCAATGGCTAACTTTTGCTGAAAATGAAATGGGTTGGCGTGGAGATAAATTCCTTCATGGTATTGGTGGCATTGTAAAGCCAAAAAGTCAAGGTGGATGGTTCCCTTTTGACATAACATACAGAGCAATATCTGACACTGTTGCAACGGTGTTGTATGTGTTGTTTCTTGGATTGCAGATATGGGCATGGATGAAGTGGCAGAATCGTACAAAAGACGCAGATGAGAAAGCCAAGGCTGCTTTAGAGAAAAAAAGCACCTATGGTAGGCCTTTAATAAAGCAGGGTTAGGTTTATGGTTACAACTGACGCTAATCCTCCACTCCCAGAATTTAGAGATGACTATCTTTTAGTTGAAGTAGACGCCGATTATTTAGGCAGGGCGGTTAAGCCAAAACAGTTCATACATATTGATCAATCAGAATGTATAGCTTGTGAAGGCTGCGTTGATATTTGCCCTTGGAAGTGCATACATATGCAAACCACCGATTGTATTGATGAAAGTTACGGGGTTGCAAAACCTGGTGATGATCCTGCAGATGCTTTTATATTTACGATTGATGATGATGTTTGTACTAGATGCGCACTATGTGTAGATAGGTGTCCTACAGGTGTTATTATTTTGGGCAAAATAGAAGACCCAAAAGGTGGAGGAGATCTCCATCAACGAACGACATCGTATGGATATGGATATGGAATGCGTTTAGCCTAATAAGTGAATATGAAGGGTTCTATAATAAATTGAGAACCCTGAATAAAAGCGCATGAAAGCAATTTAAATAGAGTAGGATTTTCCCTGGAATGGCAAGCCCAACATCAAATAAAAAATCAATAACAGAGCGACTTCAAGAACAAGCTAGTAATCTTGGCGAAAGTGTCCAAGGCTCACAAGCTTGGAGCTCTATTTTTAGACCCGGTTCGGTTTTTCGAAAAGGTTATACTGACAGTCCTAGGAATCGTTCTTATGTGATTATGAACAGTGTGCTTTATCACTTGCATCCTGTAAAAGTGAAACGACATGCTGTAAAAGTAAGTTACACGCTTTGTCTAGGTGGTTTGAGTTTCTTCCTGTTTATCTTGCTTACGATAACTGGTATCTTTTTAATGTTTTTCTATACTCCAGAAGCTTCAAGAGCTTATACCGATACTCAAATTATTGTTAGTGAAACTTCTTTAGGTCTAATGCTTAGGAACATGCATCGTTGGGGTGCTCATTTAATGGTCATTTCCGTATTTTTGCATATGGCCAGAGTTTTTTATCACGGAGCTTACAAAGCCCCAAGAGAATTTAACTGGGTTATTGGTGTAATTCTACTTACTTTAACTTTGTTGTTATCTTTTACTGGGTACTTGTTGCCGTGGGATCAGTTAGCGCTATGGGCTGTGACTGTGGGAACTAATATGATGGGGTTCACCCCAGTACTTGGAGACGAGGTTAAGTTTGTATTGCTTGGAGGTTCTGTAATAGGCAGTCAGACCTTATTGCGTTGGTACGTTTTGCATGTACTGTTTGTTCCATTTGTAACTGTTATCTTTATGGCTATCCATTTCTGGAGAGTTCGTAAAGATGGCGGAATATCCGGACCTTTATAAGGATTTGTTGTGGCTGAAATACCTGAACACTTACTAAAAAAAGCTAAAGAGGCTAAGAAAAAAGCTGAAGCAGCTAAAAGCGGCTCGGCTTCTTCTGGCATACCTGAACATTTGTTGAAGCGATCAAAGTCAGCTAAAGAAAAAACAGGCAGTGACTCTACTACAGCAGTAGCAAAAACTGGTAAAGCATCAACCCCCGTTGCAGGGGGTTCAGCTGCGGCTGCTACTCCGGTTATGACTGGCCCAGGTGGACACACTCAACGTTTGTTAACTGTTGTAAAATCTGGTTCAATCCAAGATATTAAGTCAAAACCATTAGATAAAGTTCATACCTGGCCTCATCTAATTATTGTCGAATTTGGCGCAATGCTGGCCGTTACAGCTTTCCTTCTAGTGTTTTCTATCTTTGTAAACGCCCCGCTACAGCGTTTAGCAGACGTAAACGCTACACCCAACCCATCGAAGGCTCCATGGTATTTTCTTGGTCTTCAGGAACTTTTAACAATGTTTCACCCCATGGTTGCTGGTGTGACAATTCCTGGTATGGGAATTTTCTTGCTTATTCTTGCACCATATATAGACAAGACTGTCAGTAACAAGCCTGAACAAAGAAAGTTAGCAATTTCATTATTTACTTTCTTCTTAATGTTCTGGGCTGTTTTGTCAATCATTGGTTCGTTCTTCCGAGGCCCAGGATTCAACTTTGTTTTTCCTTGGGAAGAAGGGATTTTCTTCGAATTGTAGAAGGCAGTTATGATTATTTACTACGCAATTGGAGCAGTCGCAATATTAGGAGCCGTAGCGGTTTTAGTGTTGTTTCGCAAACAAGATAATGAGTTAGCAACGGGCAAACTTGCAACATCGATGGAGCAAGATCGTGAACGCATTATTAAAGATAAGAAAGATTTAGTTGGTCGCAAAGCTGAGGTTGAAGCTGTTGAAGAACGAAACCTTGAACTTTATGGCGATGATGCAGATTTAGAAATATTCATTCCTCCAGATCCAGAAACAATTGGCGTTTCAAGAAGACAGTTTTTAAACAGGGGAATTATTGCTTCGTTTAGTCTTGGTCTTGGGATGTTAGGTATTGGTGTTTTAAAAACATTGTATCCTAATTCAACAGGTGGTTTCGGTGAAAAAATATCAGTAGGTTCAATCGACACAATTAAAAAAGGCATTAAGGATGGCGGAGGCTTTCTCTACTATCCGTCTGGGCGTATGTGGATTACCGAGTACCCAACAGATGCGATTGCTAAAGCTGAGGCTTCTTATCCGTTTTACCCTCAGGTCCAGCAAGGTCTTTCTTCTGGTGTGGTTGCATTGTTCCAAACTTGTCCGCATCTAGGTTGTAGAGTTCCTGAGTGTAAAACTTCACAGTGGTTTGAATGTCCATGCCACGGGTCTCAATACAACAGAGTTGGTGAGAAAAAAGGTGGTCCAGCTCCTCGTGGGATGGATCGTTTCCCAATGGAAGTTTCAGCAAGTGGAGATTTAATTGTCGATACGGGTGAAATAATTCCTGGTCCAACTCTTGGTACTAATACAACTGGTCAAGAAGCTGAAGGTCCAAACTGTCTTTCTTCTGGTGGGGGTCACTAAAAATGGATTTACCAAGCTTTCTTTTAGCAACCAATTTTAGAACTATTGGGCTAGCTGTTGCCTTTGTTGTGTTGATTGCTTTTATTGCACTCATTTATATAAACACTGTTAAAGCAAAAGAAGAAACTGGTTCTGAAATTGAGCTGGCAGCAAATCGAAAAGAATATTACAAAGATGAAGAACTTGAAGGAAAACGCTTAGACCTTTCATTAACTTTTGCATTGGTGATGCTGAGCTTTATTTCTATTACTTTCGGTTTCTACATGGTAGCTGAGCCAGGACGCCAAGACGGCGCTGTAGCCGCTAAAGAAGCATCATTTGAGTCTCGCGGACAAAATAATTATGTGGAAGGTGCACAATGTGTGAATTGTCACGCCGCTGACGGTTCCGGTGGTGGTGCAGCTTATGTTCTGCAAGACGCTGATGGTCAATTTGTTGCGAATGCTACATGGACAGCGCCTGCCATAAATAACGTGTTACTCAGGTACTCCGAAGAAGAAGTTGAATATATCTTAAACTATGGACGCACAGGTTCACCTATGGCTGCATGGGGCACACCAGGTGGTGGCCCGCTAACTGAACAAGCTGTTCTAAATACAATTGCATATATTAAGACTTTACAAGTGCAAAGTCTTGACAAAGTAGATATTGCAGCAGCAGGCAATGATAATCCAGACAACAATGTAGACGATTTAGAAGATGAAGAGAGCCGTGAAGCTCAACAAGAAGCAAACAAGTTGACTGTAAAAATCCGTGAAGAAGTTGCTAGATCTATCGATAGTGGCGAGTTTAAGACAGAAGGCGAAGCAGTTTTTAATCTTGGGCTTTACTCTGGATTCGGTGCGGGCTCTTTATCTTGTGGTCGTTGCCATACTGCAGGCTGGTCATTGGGTGTTAGCTCCTCCCCTCAAGTTCTTGAGCCTGGCATTGCAGGATGCGGTGGTGGTGTTTCAGGTATTGGTTTCAACCTTTGTGGCGATTCCCTGCAGAACCGTTTCCCTGATGATACGTGGAAAATGGCTGATGGATCTTGGCAGCCTGAAATCGGATTATTTGATGAAGATGGTAATCAATATATTGAGAATGCAGCTGGTGGCCGTGTAATGCTAGATGATAGAGGTAGCCCGGTTGATGATAATGGTGACACATACATAATTCTTACATCTAGTCTTTCTCCAAAATCAGAAAACGAAAAACCGGTTGAAGAAACCGATTCTGAAACCGAAGATTCCCTAGCTGCTCTAGGTTCCTCTGGAGATCTCGCTAAGTGTGAGTTTGTTTCTGGATTATTTACTCCTGCTGAAGGAGCTACCTATGCTGTAGATCCAAATGCAACTCCAACAGTAGACGCTGAAGGCGAAATTTCTGATCCAGTCGAATTAGATACAACTACACTAAATGGGACAGCGTATGAATTGAATAGCGGTCGAATAGTTGCAGAATGTGATGTTATCGAGATGCCTGAAAGAACAAGCCAGGCTCAATACAACTTCATATACAGCGGTGCTGATAAAGGCAAAGGCTATGGAGTCGGTGGGCAATCTAGCGCTGGGATGATGCCAGGGTTTGGTAAGATTCTGCCCCCAGAATATATTCAAGCAGTTGTTGATTACGAGAGAAGTTTAGAATAATGGAGATTGTAGACACCTTAGCATTCATCGATGGAATGGATTTTAATACTTTTTTTAGAGGTCTCTTATCTACCATCGCTATGTTCATAGTCCTATGTGGCGGAACATACATGATTCTTGCTACAAATGTAGGTATTCGACAAGGCATGTTATTAGCTCTTTCTGGATTATTTGGCTGGATGTTCCTTATGGGAATTGTTTGGACTGTTTATGGTGCGGGTTGGGTAGGTGCTCCTCCAACATGGGATTTAGTTGAAATCAATGAAGGAGAACTTGCTAATGCTGATATTGAATTAGCTCAAGGTTTGAATGGCATAGATTTAAGTGCTGGAGTTGAGTCAGACGATCCAGATGAGGCACAAAACGAAGCCGCTGAATATGCTGAAGGAACAGAATTAGAAGGATGGCGATACCTAAAAACTTCTGATTCAGTTAGAGGAGAAGCGCAGTCTTCTGTTGATGAATATTTAATTGAAGAAGAAGTTTATGAAGCTGGTGACTATGTATCACTTCAATTTGGTGCGTTCGCAACTGGTGGTAAACCTATTTTAGAAGATGATAGTCGCTTCGGTAGAGTAAAACATTTTTTTAGCGAAACGTTCCTTCATCCTACTCATAGTCAAGAGCTGCTAGCTGTGCAGGTTCAAGGTGCAAAAGAACAGTTTGTGCTTGCAGGTGAATCACCTCCAGTGCCAGAGATTGATCAGACTAAACCTGTAACTACTGTAGTTATGGAAAGAAACCGTGGAGGCCCAATTCCAAGTGTGATTAGTGGCTTAAGGTTTATTCCTCTTCGTTTCACTGTAATTACTGGTGCACTATTTCTAATTTGTGTACTAGTTCTACACAACAGAGATAAAAGAGAAGCTTTAGCTGTCGCTTCAAAGTAGCGACAGCTTAGATAGGAGAAACAATGGAACAATATTTACCAGTTCTAGTTCTGTTTGTTTTAGCTTTTTTATTCGCTGCTATAAGCTTTGTTTTTTCAAGTCTATTGTCGCCAAAAAATAGTTCACCACAAAAGTCAGCACCTTATGAGTGCGGAATTATTCCTGGTAGGGAGACTCCTGAACGGTTTCCAGTTAAATTCTTTTTAGTTGCTATGCTTTTTGTGATTTTTGATATCGAAATCATTTTTTTATATCCTTGGGCAGTTGATAGCGCTGCTTTAGGAGCTGGTGGTTATATAGCTATTCTCATTTTTTCTGCTTTGGTTTTTGAGTCATTTATTTACTTGCTTTCGAAGGGAGCTTTGGATTGGGGTCCATTGCAAATTTCGAAACGTCAAACAGGATTAAAGTCATCGGATCGTACTGCAGATTCTACGGTCGTTCGGGTAGGATTAGAAGGCCGCGAGGAACGGGCAGAATCTATTGTGGAATCTGCTAGTACAGTTTCTTAAAAAGTGAAAGAATAATTATGGGAATAGTTAAAGATCTTCAAAGCGATGGAATAGAAACACTAGATCACAACTTCCTGACAGCACCATTAGAGAAGCTAGTAAATTGGTCAAGGGCCCGGTCAAGCTGGCCAGCTACATTTGGTTTGGCATGTTGTGCCATTGAGATGATGGCAACCGGAGGGTCACACTACGACTTGGCCAGACTGGGAATGGAAGTGTTTAGAGCCTCCCCACGCCAAGCTGATGTAATGATAGTGGCTGGGCGTGTTAGTCAAAAGATGGCACCAGTTCTCAGACAAATTTATGATCAGATGATGGAACCCAAATGGGTTATTTCTATGGGAGTTTGCGCATCAAGTGGAGGAATGTTCAATAACTATGCGATTGTTCAAGGAGTGGATCAAATTGTTCCAGTGGACGTTTACGCTCCGGGGTGTCCTCCAGGGCCTGAAACTTTGCTTCACGCTATAACCACTTTGCATACGAACATCGAAAATGGGGAGCTTCTTAAACGCCGTAATCAGTCAGGTTCTGGCGCAGGAATTCACATTCAACAGCTTGATGGACAAGGTGAGCTTTTAACCCTGGGGCCTAAAAAATGAGTTCACAATTATCTGAAGAGTCAGCAGTGCCTGATATTCCCGTCATGGATGAAGACGAATATGTGCTTTATGGCTGTCCTTTATCGTATTCTCGCACGCAAAAAGTCATTCACCCAAGCCTGGATTTGTGGTTTGAAACTGCGAACACAATGTTAAATGATGGCTGGAATATGTGTGTTGATTTGACCGCAGTTGATTATTCGCAGAACATGAATAGAGATTTGCCAACTGGAATTGATCCGCAGAGATATGAAGTTGTAGCATCTTTTATTTCACATGTTAGAAAAGATCGTTTGCGTTTAAGAGTTCAAGTTTCTGAGTCCACGATGAAGATCGACTCTATATATCAGCTGTATCCAGGTGTCGATTTTCTTGAGCGGGAAGTATACGATATGTTTGGGATTGAATTTGTGGGGCATCCTGATCTAACCAGAATCTTGATGCCAGAGGAATGGAAAGGGCATCCTCTTCGTAAAGATTATGCAATAGGTTCAATTCCCGTTGAATTCAAATATCCTCAAGGTGGCTATGATGAGTGACACCATTAACACAGAAACAGCCAATACACCTGTTGGTCAACTCCATCATTTAACAAGAGCTGATGCAGTTCTCAGAATGTCAGAAGTAAGAGCAGCTGAACAAATGAATACCCCTATTGAGGGTGAAGATGATCAGACAATGTTGCTGAATATGGGGCCCGCTCATCCTTCAACACACGGAGTTCTTCGTTTAATGCTAGAAATGAAGGGCGAAACAATTATTCGTTCTAAACCAATCGTAGGTTATCTGCATACTGGTATGGAAAAAACTGGTGAAGATCTAACTTATCTTCAAGGGTCTACCAATGTTACTCGCATGGACTACGCATCTCCTTTGTTCAACGAGCTTGTATTCTCTTTGGCTGTCGAAGAACTATTAGGTATTGAAGTCCCCGAACGTGCAGTTTGGATTCGAATGTTAATGTCAGAAATGAATAGAATTTCATCGCATCTTTTATTTATGGCTACAAACGGTATGGATCTTGGCGCAGTTTCTATGATGATTTATGGTTGGAGAGAGCGTGAACAGTTCTTGCGTTTTTTCCAAAAAGTAACTGGACTCAGGATGAATCATAATTATATTCGCCCTGGTGGTGTCGCCGCAGATTTGCATGATGGCTGGCAAGAAGATGTTAAAGAACTCATGGAAATGTTGCCTCCTCGTTTAGAAGAGTACGACACGTTAATGACTGGTCAGCCAATTTGGAGAAACCGTCTTCAAGGTGTGGGGATACTTAGCCAAGAAGAGGCAATTGCTTTGTCTGCGACAGGACCAATTCTTAGATCAACTGGAATTTCCTGGGATCTTCGTAAAGATATGCCGTATCTTGCTTATGATGAAGTTGATTTTAATGTTCTTGTAGGGACATATGGTGACTCTTTTGATAGGTACGCTATTAAATTGAACGAAATTCGTGAATCGATTAAGATCATAAATCAAATTGTTGAGAAGATGCCTTCTGGTGACTATAAGACTCAAGACAAAAAAGTGACTCCTCCTCCTAGAGCTCGTATTGATGAATCTATGGAAGCTTTAATACATCATTTCAAAATATTTACTGAAGGTTTTAAAGTGCCTGAAGGTGAAGTGTATGTGGCTGTTGAATCCCCTCGAGGTGAGTTGGGTTGCTATATCGTTTCTGATGGTGGGCCTAAACCATACAGGATGCATATTAGAGGTCCAAGTCTTATTAATTTACAGACAGCTTCACATATGATGTCGAACTCTTTAGTCGCTGACGCTGTGGCTATTATTTCTAGTGTTGACCCTATCTTGGGTGAGGTGGATCGATGAGTCGACTTAATTCGAATAATATTTTATTAGCTGAAGAAATAATATCTCGATATCCGAAACGTAAATCTGCATTAATACCGCTACTGCATCTTGCTCAAGAGCAGGATGGTTATGTGGCTGATGACGCAATGGAACACATCGCAGAGTTAGTTGAAGTTACTCCTGCCGAAGTGCTTGGTACTTGTTCTTTTTACGAAATGTTTAAACGTGAACCTGTTGGTAAATATATGGTGAATATTTGCACCAATATTAGTTGTCAACTCATGGGTGGTGAAGAACTACTGCACCATGCCGAAGAAACTCTTGGTATTAAAGCTGGAGGAACTACAGAAGATTCTTTGTTTACAATTGAAGACGTTGAATGCATTGCCGCTTGTACTGAAGCTCCATGTATGCAAATAAATTATAGATATGAAGGTCGTCTTGACACCGAAAAATTTGACCAAATAATTGCTGACGTTCGTGATGGGAAAATTGATATTGCTTCTCACGGAACTTTAAGTAAACTCCGTCAGTCTATTCCTCAAGATCGTTTATCTGGAATTAAATCGCCTGACGAAGCGCAAACTCCAGTCTGGTTTAGTCGCCGCTTACCTGAAGAGAATGAGGTGAAAATCGATGGCAAGTAATCAATATGTTCCTCATGCTGCAGGGTTTGTGGATAATGAAGGCCCAAAGCTCGTTACAAGTAGGTTCACAGATCCACAGAGTTTTGAAATATCAAATTATAAACGTTCTGGTGGTTATCAGGCTTTAGAAAACGCAATAAATAAAGCACCTAATGAAGTTGAAGCTGTTATTAAAGAGTCTGTTTTGTTGGGTCGTGGAGGCGCTGGGTTCCCGGCAGGAGTCAAATGGGGATTCCTTCCACCGGTATGGCCACGTTACCTAGTTGTGAACGGTGATGAGTCTGAGCCTGGGACTTATAAAGACCGTCTGTTGATGGAACAAGACCCTCATCAACTAATTGAGGGCTGTCTAATAACCTGTTATGCCTTGGGAATTGAAACATGTTTTTTGTATGTTCGAGGCGAGATGGCGTTGGCTCAAGAAAGAATTGCTAAAGCTTTAAATGATGCTTATGAAGAAGGTTTTGTTGGTAAGAATATTTTAGGTACTGATGTTGGTATAGATATTGTTCTTCACTGGGGTGCTGGCGCTTATATCGTAGGTGAAGAGACAGCACTGATTGAAAGCCTTGAAGGTAATCGAGGCATGCCAAGGCTGAAACCGCCGTTTTTTCCAGCGGTTAAGGGTGTCTATATGAAGCCAACAATTGTAAATAATGTTGAGACTCTTTCTAACGTTCCGTGGATCATAAATAACAGCCCGGAAGAATATAAAGCTTATGGGTCAGAAGCTTCGCCTGGTACTCGCATGTTAGCTATCAGTGGCCATGTTAATAGGCCAGGAGTTTATGAAGTTGAACAGGGTGTAGTTACTTTTAGAGAATTATTTTATGGTGATAATTATTGCCAGGGAATTAAAGATGGTAATGAATTAAAGATGTTCATTCCTGGTGGAGGTTCTGCTCCTTGGTTCTTTGAAGAGCAGCTTGATCTGAAACTTGAAGCTAAAGAAGTTGGGGCCGCTGGCTCTATGCTGGGTTCTGGTGCGCTTGTTGTAATGGATGAAACTACAGATGCTGTTAAAGCATGTTTGCGTCTTGTTCGATTTTTTGCTCGTGAATCTTGTGGTAAATGTACGCCGTGTCGTGAAGGCACTTCTTGGGAAGAAAAAATTCTTCAACGCATTTTAGATGGTCACGGTCGTCCAGAAGATATTGATTTGTTGTTAGATATTGGTTCTCAAATTAGCCCAGGGGTATATCCTACGGCTTCTTGGGATTCGCAAGGTTTAGAAGCTGTTTCGTTTCCTCCTAAGCAGACAACGATTTGTCCGCTTGGTCCTTCTTCTGTTGCTCCAATTACTTCGGCGCTGAAACGTTTTCGCCCCGAATTTGAAGCTAAAATATCTGAGTTGAAAACTGCTGGGGTAGAGAAATGACAACAACAGAACCAAACGTTACAGAGGCTTCAACAGGTGTTCCATTTACTTTGAATGGTAAGGAAATAATTGCTAATGAAGGTGAGCTTCTGATTGAAGCTTGTGAACGCAATGATGTTCATATCCCAAGATTTTGTTATCACAAACGCATGGAACCAGTTGGCATGTGTCGTATGTGCATCGTTGAAGTTGATACTGGTCGCGGTCCTTCTTTGCAGCCAAGTTGTATGTTACCGGTAACTCCTGAGATGAAAGTCGAAACTGAATCAGAAGTTACAAAAGAAGCACAAGATGGTGTACTTGAATTACTTTTAGCAAACCATCCTTTGGATTGTCCAGTTTGTGACAAAGGCGGAGAATGCCCTCTTCAAGATAATGCGTACGCTTATGGCCCTGGAGAGTCCCGTTTTGTTGAAGAGAAACGCCATTTCGAAAAGCCAATTCCAATAAGTGACTTAGTTCACTTAGATCGTGAACGTTGTATTCTTTGTGATCGATGTACTCGCTTTGCATCAGATGTTGCTGGTGATGCTTTAATACATTTCATTGATCGTGGTTCTCAGACACAAGTAAATACTTTTCCCGATCATCCATTTGCCTCATATTTTAGTGGTAACACTGTTCAGATTTGTCCAGTTGGTGCTTTAACAGCGTCTCCGTATAGATTCAAAGCTAGGCCTTGGGATTTAGAGGCAACTGAATCAACCGCAACTACTGATTCGACAGGTTCTAGAGTTATTTTGCAGTCTTCTCAAGACAAGCTTGTTCGAATTCTTGGTGTAGATTCTGATGCAGTTAACTGGGGATGGTTGTCAGACAAAGAGCGTTTTATTTTTGAAGCTAATAATAGTGAAGACCGTGTAACGGTGCCGATGATGTTAAATTCTGGCATTTTAAAGACTGCACGCTGGAATGATGCGGTATCTAAAGCAGCTGATTTAATTTCTCAAGATCCTGAAAGAATTGGTGTTATTGGTGGTGCTCGTTTAACTCTAGAGTCACAGTTTGCCTGGGTTAAATTATTAAAGGAAAACCAAGGCATAGCGAATTTTGATGCCCGCCTAGGTGATGATATTTCTTCTTCTTTAGCTACCGAACTAAATGTTGCTACATACGATGAGGCTTTTGCGCCTGGTTCTGTGGTTGTTGCAATCACTGAAGATCTAAAAGAAACTCTGCCTACACTTTATTTGCGATTGCGTCATGCTGTAGTTAAAGATGGTGTTCAACTAATAGAAATTGGTTCTAAAAAAACTGATTTGTCTGCTTTGGCTAAGGCTCACATATCTGTTAAGCCCGGTGAGTTGTCTAATTCTGTTGCTTCGATTTTGACTGGTTTAGAAGATGGTGAATTGTCTGTAGCAAGTAAGTTAATTACTTCGGATAAGCCTGTGACAGTTATCTTTGGTCGCCCTAACTTGGCTGAGTCACAAGATTATTTGAACGAAGCAATTTCTTCAATATACAAAGCTGTCCCTAAAGTGAAATATTTGCCGGTCTTTAGACGCGGTAACACTATGGGTGCTTTTGCAATGGGTATGTCGCCGGTAATGGGTTCTGGTGCTAAAGATACTAGAGCAATTTTAGAGGCTGCAGCTAACGGTGAAATTGACACCTTAGTACTTCTAGGCGCTGACCCAGTAGATGACTTTTATGATTATGATCTTGCTAAGAAAGCTATAAATCAAGTTGACAATATTATTTCTATTGATTGTTTTATGAATAACTCATCTAAATATTCTTCTATCTTTTTCCCAGTTGCGATGTTGGGTGAGGCTGACGGTTCGTTTATGAACAGTGAAGGTAGAATTAGCCCGATTCTAGCTCGAGTTACTTCTCCTGGTCAGTGTCGTGCTGATTGGATGATCGCCGAAGAGTTAGCTGTTGCGGTTTCAGGTTCTGGAATTGGCTGTGATTCTATTGAATCTATTAGGAGCCAAGTTGCCGATGAGTTCGGTTCGCTAGATTGGCAAGAAGTCTTGACTGGTGCTGATGGTGTTGTTGTTGATTTGCCTAAAAGGGCTACAGAAATAAAGATCCCTTACCCTGATTATGTTACAAATGATTCTTTGTCTTTAGTCATTGGCCATAAATTGTGGGATCAAGGGACGCTGGTTGCGAACAGTCATTCACTAAGTTCTTTGACAGATGATTTTAGAATTCGGGTTAATCCAGCAGATGTATCAAGGCTTGAACTTGATAAGAATAAAAATGTTATTTTGAGTAAAGGCGATATTTCAAATGAAGTACCTTTTGTCTCTGATGCTTCTGTGGTTGAAGGTACTGTTTGGGCACCTTTGAATCTGCCTGGTTGTGACATTCGTAAGTTTGTTACTGCTGGAGAGCCTATTTGTAAAGTTGATATCACTAACTCGGAGGAATCTGATGGGTGAACCATACCTTAGCGACGGTGTTGATTTTGGAGATGTGCTCTTAGCAGGTGGCAAAGCGCTTGTTGCGTTTGTTGTTCTTTTGATTTCAGTCATGTTGATGGTTTGGTTTGAACGTAAAGTTGTTAGTCGCCTTCAAAATAGAATTGGTCCTAATATTGCTGGCCCGTTTGGTTTGTTCCAGACTTTGGCTGATGGTATTAAATTGTTTTTTAAAGAAGATTCAAATCCTGCTAAGTCAGATCCGTTTGTATTTAAGTTGGCTCCGTATCTTTCTCTAATCCCTGCTTTTCTTACCTTTGCGATTGTTCCGATTGCTGGAGATTTTAATGACGGTAACCGTGGCAAGGTTACGATGTTTGGTAGAGAAACGTTTCTGCAAGTTGCTGATGTTCCAATAGGTGTGCTTTTGTTTCTTGCGATGAGTTCCATTGGGGTTTATGGAATCATGCTTGCTGGCTGGTCTTCTGGATCTAAATATCCTTTAATGGGTTCTGTTAGGGCTACAGCGCAAGCCATTTCTTATGAAGCGGCGCTAGGTTTGTCGTTGGCGTCGGTTATTTTGCTTTCTGGTTCTTTGAGTACTAATGAAATTGTTAACGTTCAGGCTGATGTTGGTTATGCAGGGTTTATTCCCAATTGGCATATTTTGACAAGCGCAATTGTGCCTTTTGTTGTCTTTTTGATTGCTGGTACTGCTGAGTTGAATAGGCCACCTTTTGATCTAGTTGAAGCTGAACAGGAACTTGTTGGTGGTTTTCATACCGAGTACTCGTCTATAAGTTTTGCTTTGTTTTTCTTAGCTGAATTTATGAACACGGTGACTATGGGTGCAATTATTGTGACCTTGTTCTTTGGCGGCCCCGCTGGGCCTGACTTTGGTTTATTGCCTGGCTGGTTGTGGGGCTTTGTGTGGTTCTTCTTAAAGCTTATAGTTTTCTTATTCATATTTGTTTGGTTCCGTGCTACTTTGCCAAGGCTTCGATACGACCAGTTAATGGATTTAGGTTGGAAGGTATTAATACCTTTGTCTTTGGCTTGGTTGCTTGTTCTTGGTGGTTTGAGGTTGAGTTCTCCAGACAACGGAAACATATCGTTGCGTTTCATAGATAATGACTCTGCTAATTCGTTTGTGTTCGTAGGCTTTGTGTTTATAGTTCTGTTGGCTGGTTCAATTTTATTAAGCCTTGCTATAACTACAGCTCGCGACGAGCGGCTTGAAGCAAGTGGTCTAGTTTCTGTTCCAGTGGAAGAAGAGGAAGACTGATGGGTTATTTAGCAGGATTTCCAGTCACTTTAAAAAAGTGGTTCGAGGGAGTTAATACTAAAAATTATCTTGGAGGTAAAGGTGGTAAGTCAGATATCAAGGCACCTAAACCAGAGCGCTTACATGGTCGTCACGTTTTAAACAAATACGAAGATGGTATGGAGAAGTGCATAGGTTGTGAACTTTGTGCTGGCGTTTGTCCAGCGAATTGTATTTATGTTCGGGGTGAAGACAACCCAGTTTCTGATCCTAAATCTCCTGGTGAACGTTTTGGATTTGTTTATGAGATCAATTATTTAAGATGTATTCATTGCGATTTATGTGTTGAAGCTTGTCCTACTGAGGCTATTACAGAAACAAAATTATTTGAATTTTCTTTTACTGATCGCAAATCAGCTATTTATACCAAAGATGAGTTATTGGTTGATGACGAAGGTAAACCTCAAGAACTGCCTTGGGAAGATTGGCGTGAGGGTGAAGATAAAGATACTTCTGGTTGGATGAGAGCTACAGCTCCAAATGGTGATAAAAACTACCAAGGGCTTGCGGCTTGGTCTGGGGAGCTTGGTCATGGCGTACGCAAACCAGAAGTTGGCCAGTCAGGCTCGTCGACTCCGTCATCCCATGGCTCGACCATGGGATCTCCATCTGATCAAGATCAGGATGGGAGTAATAATGGTTGATGCTTCAGTATTTATTGTTTCAGCTTTAATAATTCTTGGCGGAGCTTTGTGTGTTGTATTCGCAAAAAATCCGGTCCATGCAGCTTTGAGCCTTGTTGCCTCATTTTTTGGTGTAGCTGTTTTATTTGTTTTACTTGAAGCCCACTTTTTGGCTCTTGTTCAAGTCGTAGTTTATGGCGGTGCAATAGTTGTTCTATTTATCTTTGTGATAATGCTTTTAGGTGTCGGGGGGAATGCTGAAGGAACTCGAAGAGTTCCCGGTTCCTTAGGAGATTCGAAGAATCTCCATGCTGGACAAAACGCTAACGTCATCCCGCACGAAACGAGCGGAGCGAGTGTAGCTGCGGGATCTGGGAACTCTGGGAATCTCCATGCTGGACAAAAGCTTGATGCAACTTCTTTAAAGGTCGAGCCAATAACTGGACAAAAAATTCTTGGGGTCCTAGCTGGTTTCGGTTTTTTTGCAATCATTTGTGCTGGTTTATTCTTATCAGGCCCAATGGGGGTAGAAGGCGCAAGTGATGATGCTGGAGCTGTTGCACTGACTGGTACTAAAAACGGTATCGCTAATTCTGGAATTGAAAGCGTAATAGTTAGAACCGCAGATGGTCAAGTTCAAGAAACCAGAGAAATTGCTAATGTGAAATTACTTGCAAGAGATATATTTGCCCGCAATGTGCTTGCTTTTGAAGCAACGGCATTGCTGTTAACTATCGCTACAGTTGGGGCCGTTGTTATGGTTAAAAATAATGACAAAGAGCTAGATTCTAGCTTAGGTCTTAAAACAGAATTAGATTTAGCAGAAGGTCAGAGTTGATGGAAGTAACTGAAACCTGGTATCTGCTCCTTAGCGCAGCATTATTTACTATTGGAATGATCGGCTTTTTGATACGCCGTAACCCGTTAATTATGTTTATGTGTGTCGAACTAATGCTAAATGCAGTGAATATATCATTTGTTGCTTTTTCTGATGTTCTCGATGACTTGTCTGGGCAATCAGCGGTTTTTTTTGTGTTAGTGGTCGCAGCGGCAGAAGTTGTAATCGGGCTCTCACTAGTAGTTATGTTGTATCGTCGTAAATCTAAGGTATCTGTTGATGACCTTGCTGAGCTAAGGGGCTGATTGAATTGTTAGAACTCAGTTGGCTGATTCCTGCTTCTCCACTTTTGGGATTTGTATTACTTGTAGTATTTGGTAAACGTCTTGGCGAACCTGTTGCTGGTTGGGTGGCAACGATATTTAGTTTCATAAGTTTCATTGCTACAGTTTTTGTTTTCTTTGGATTGAAGAGCTTGCCAACCGAAGAGCGCTTCCATATAGAAAAATTGTTTAATTGGATCGATTCTGGTTCTTTTTCAGTAGATGCTGGCTTGTTAGTTGATCCACTTTCTGTAACTATGTGTTTGTTTGTCACAGGTGTTGGAACATTAATACATCTGTATTCGATTGGCTACATGCATGGGGATGCAAATTTCTCTAAGTTTTTTGTTTATCTAAATTTGTTTATCGCATCAATGCTGCTTTTGGTTCTTGGTGACAACCTATTGATAACCTTCCTTGGATGGGAAGGAGTAGGCGCATGTTCCTATCTTCTTATATCTTTCTGGTTTGAGGATAAAGATAATGCGAGTGCTGGTAAAAAAGCGTTTGTAACTAACCGTGTTGGTGACTTCGGGTTTATGATCGCAACGTTTTTAGTGTTCACTTCTATTGGATCTATAAATTATGATGACATTGCTGCTGATGCTTCCACTATTTCGGGAGTAACCGCTACTGCTATAGTTATGCTTTTTGTCTTGGCAGCCACTGGAAAGTCAGCACAGTTGCCTTTATTTGTTTGGTTGCCCGATGCCATGGCTGGTCCAACTCCTGTATCTGCATTAATTCACGCTGCGACAATGGTCACCTCTGGGGTGTTCTTGTTAATTAGATTAAATCCACTTCTAGCAGAAGCCGATTTGTGGGCAACAGGCATGATTTCTTGGATTGGTGCTATCACTGCTTTTGTTGCAGCTACTGCGGCTGTTTCTCAGAACGATATAAAAAAGGTTCTAGCTTATTCAACTGTTTCTCAGCTTGGTTATTTGTTTATGGCGGTTGGTGTCGGCGGCTATGTTGCAGCGATTTTTCATATGATTACGCACGCGTTTTTCAAAGCGTTATTGTTCTTGGGTGCAGGTTCTGTGATCCATGGGATGCATCACGAGCAAGACATGCGAAAGATGGGTGGTCTGCGACCTTTGATGCCTATTACTGGGTTTACCTTTATCATTGGTTGGTTGGCGATTGCAGGAGTTCCACCATTTAGTGGGTTCTGGTCTAAAGACGAAATTCTTTTGTATCTGTGGAACGCGGATGCTGTTGGTGGCAAGTACCTTTGGGTAATTGGCCTGGTTACGGCTCTTTTAACGGCTTTTTATATGACTCGTCAGGTTCTAATGACTTTCTTTGGTGAGCAGAATTTTGAAACTACTGGCGATCATGCTGTTAAGCCTCATGAGTCTCCTAAGTTGATGACTATTCCTTTGATGATTCTTTCTGGTTTGGCTGTTGTTGCCGGGTTGCTTAATCTTCCTTTAAAGAACATGCATTATTTGGCTGATTGGATTGAGCCTTCTTTGTTTGGTAACGAAGTTCATTTAGATACCCCAAATAGTACTAAATGGATTCTTGCTCTTGTTGCTATTGCTGTTGGTTTAACTGCGATTGCTTTGGCTGGTTCTGTCTATTACAAGAAACGGTTTAATAAAGTGGAGCCACAATTTTTCGCAGATGCATGGAGCATTGATAGTTCTTATGCCCGTTTCTTTGGTGGCCCGGGGCGTTTGGTGTTTGATGCTTTGTCTTGGTTTGATCGTACAGTAATTGATGGTCTTGTTAAAGGCGTAGGTAAGGTCTCAGTAGTTGCAGGTCAATCTTTGCGGCCACTGCAAACTGGTTATATTCGCAGCTATGGCTTAAGTATTGTTATTGGAACTTTGGCAGTCGCCGGGTGGTTTATTTGGAGGCTTTTCTCATGATGCTTTCGTACCTGATAATTATTCCGGTTGTGACAATAGCTGTTATAGCGTTTCTGCCTTCATCT